>ERZ779622.11-NODE-11-length-131774-cov-6.847478_pt1 | contig 131774 bp, 111 predicted proteins | sample MGYA00514188_ERZ779622 | MGnify/ENA primary metagenome ERZ779622 (study PRJEB29562, sample SAMEA4376702) | mouse gut metagenome | isolation source: Cecum | study: EMG produced TPA metagenomics assembly of the A DSS colitis mouse model was used to assess the... | reverse complement strand
AGAATCTTTTCCTCTCCGCCCGCCCTTCCCGGATTTTCGCAATCGTCGGAGTAGCTTACGTGATAAAAATGCCATACTTTTCAGCAGGATGCAATGCGTTTCATTGCTTCATAATAAATTTCCAGAACCTTTCCCGCATAATCAAGGGAAACGGATTCGTCTGCCTGATGTGCCAAAAGCGGTTCTGCCGGACCGGCCGGACCGAAAGCGACACAGTGTCCGAATACCTTGCTGTAGGAAACGCCGCCGGAAATGATCGGCTCGCTGTGATCGCCGGTTTTTTCCCGATAAACAGATAAAAGCGTGCTTACATAAGGATCCTTCGGATCGTTCATGGTAGGCGGAGAATCATAATCCAAAGACAGTTTTAAACTGCACCTGGCGGCCAGTTTGGCCGTGCATTCCGCAGAAGACATGCCAAAAGGATATCTGGCGTCGACTTCGCCGTAACAGATTCCGTTTTCTATGCGAAAAATGCCCAGATTCATTGTATAGGCAGCCGGATCGCCGGTTGGCGTTTTTATGCCGACAGAGCGCCCGTAAAAGTCCTGAAAGCATCGGTAAAGATTATCCATCAGGGGATCATTGCATTCCCTTAACAGAGAAAACAGCGCCACAGCCGCACTGCAGCCTTCCTCCGGCGCGGAAGCATGGGCCGCCTTTCCGGTGACTTCCAGATAAGTCTTATTTTCTTTTTCCGATATCGTGCAGGGAATATTCGATGCAGCAGCCAGCTCTTTCAACTTTGCCGTATAACGGTTATCCTTCAGGAGTGCATTGGCTGTGGGAGCGACTACATTACATTGGACGCCGCAGTTCATTTTACTGACAATGCCGTCATATTCTCCGGAAAGGCGCCACATCAGAGAACCTTTTTCACCGATCGCCATAGGGAAAAATCCGTCGGGCGTAAAAGCAAAGGAAGGCATGCCTGCTTTGGAGACATAATAAAACATATCGTTCATGGTACGTTCTTCATCACTGCCCAGAACGATGCGCAGTTCCTTTTTTAGAGAAAGACCTTCCTCGCGGATCAGTTTCAGGGCAAGATAAGTAAGAAAGGCGGGAGCCTTCATATCCTGGCTCCCCCTTCCGTAAAGCCTTCCGTTTTGCACTTCCCCGCAAAAGGGCGGAACGCTCCATCCCATACCCGGTTCCACGACATCTAGATGTGATACGATATCGATCCGTTCATCCTGCGGCGCAGTCCGGATGGCAATGGCATGTCCGTCATAGGTTAGAACTTCAAACCCATCTTTTTGGGCCAGTCCGGCCATATAGGCAAGGGCGTCGGAAACGCCTTTTCCATAGGGATGTTCGTCCGTGATGGTTTCCGCATCATAGACGGAAGGAATTTTTATTAGGTTTTGCAGATCTGTTAAATGATCCAGAAAATACTGTTGAAAATTTATATCCATGGCGCCCATACCTGAAATTCCGGCGGAAAGACGATCCGACAGAAGATAACGGCCAGGATGGAAAGATAGATTAAAATATAAAATACCTTCATCCGGCGGTCATTTGGCGTTTCATCGTGTTCCGCATAATAGGTTCTTGTTTTTCCTTTTCCATATCCCCGCAGATCCATGGCATTGGCAATATTGCCGACACGCTCAAAAGAAATAATGATCAGGGGCATCAGGATCAGAATGTACTGTTTCAGCCGGGTAAATAGTCCTGTCCGTTTGGAATCCAGTTCCATGCCCCGTGCCTGCATGGAGATTTTGATATCCGAAAAGTCTCTGGAGATATCCGGTATGTAACGGAAGGCGATGGAAACAATGGTAGCAATCTTATAAGGTACTTTAATGGAGTATAATCCGGCGGCTATTTCGCTTGGCGTAATGGCCTGTATAAAAGTCAGCGATACGATAAAGCTGGCCAGGAATTTGATAAAACGGATCATAAAGTACCACATTGTTTCCGCTGTTATGATATACCTTGAGGTGAATGTAAGCAAAACGGTCGATCCGCCTACAATATTATTGCCATAGTCGGGTGTAACCACCCAGATCAAAAACAGATTGAACAGATTGACGACAACAATAAAAGATAAAAGTCCGCCTATGAGTTTCCAATTCGGTTTTATGGACACCAGACCTATGGCGCCCAGTAAAAGAACCGGAAATAAAATTCGGAAGTCCCACGTAACGATAAGAAGGATGATCAATGCAAAAAACAAACGGACTTTTGTGGTTCCTGATAATTTATCAAGAAAGGTGCTGCCCGGTATGACATTGATAAAAAGTCTTTTACTCATGTCCATGTGCACGTTCCTCCCTTTCTGTCTCAATAAAATGACGAATAAAGGATTCCGGATCAAGGCCGGCCTGCATGGCCAAAGTGACAAGAGAAGTCTGCTTTAGGTTGGCCTGCCCGATAATCTGGTTATTGGAGAGAACCTTAAATACGTAGTCGTCAGCGATACATTTACTGTCGGCAAATACAATGGCGCGATCCGTATATTCAATAGCCAGATGCATATCATGCGTAATAAAGAGGATCGTGATGTTATAATTTCTGTTCAGTTCTTCCAAAAAGCTCATGATCTCGGTATAGCGATGATAGTCCTGTCCGGCGGTAGGTTCATCCAAAATGATGATCTCCGGCTGTAACGCCAGAATGGAGGCAATGGTAACACGCTTGCGCTGCCCGTAACTGAGAACGGAAACCGGCCAGTTGCGCATAGGGTATAAACCGCACATTTTCAATGTATCGTCAACCCGCTTTCCGGCTTCTTCCGGGGTAAAACCATTTAAAGTAAGGGCAAGGCGCACCTCGTCGGCGATGATGTCCTTGACGATCATCTGATTCGGATTCTGCATGACATAACCGATTCTGGCGCCGATTTCCTTGATGGAAAGCTTCACACAATTCGTACCGCTCATAAGGATCTCGCCTTTTTGCGGTCTGATGATACCGCACAGCATTTTGGCCATAGTGGATTTGCCTGCGCCGTTTTTCCCTACGATCGCAATTTTTTCGCCCCGATAAACATCGAAGGAAACATCATCTAAAACCTTACGTTTTCCATAAGAAAAATCGACATGGGAAACATGCAGGAGCAGTTCATCCCGTTTGGGAACCTGATAAGGCTTCACGGTTTTCATATCGTCTATGACAGCCTGTTTATATTTGGTAATATCCAGTTCCTCGATATTGTCAAGATGTTCCGTATCCGAAAAACGGATGCCGGCATTCTTCAGAGCAGATATGTATAAAGGCTCCCGTATACCGTGTTCTTTTAATAAACCGGAACGAAGCAGTTCGTCAGGCGTGGAATCCATCTGTATCTGTCCGTTGTCGATCAGGATGATCCGGTCAACATGACGGTACAGGACGTCTTCCAGACGATGTTCAATGATCAGGACGGTCTTTTCTTTCTCCCGGTAAATCTGGTCGATCAGGTCAACTGCGGCCATTCCCATCGCCGGGTCCAGCGCCGCAAGAGGTTCGTCAAAAAGCAGGATTTCTTCTTCGTCGTGCATGATACCGGCCAAAGCGACTTTCTGCTTCTGTCCGCCCGATAAATGAAAGGGCGGCTGTACCAGAAAATCTTCCATTCCGACTAATCTGGCGGCATAATCAACTTTTTCTAACATGATATTCCTGTCAACCGCACGGTTTTCCAGGGAGAAGGCGATATCTTCGCCTACGGAAAGGCCTACAAACTGGGCGTCCGAATCTTGCTGTACGGTTCCTACATGGCTGCTGAGTTCGAAAATGCTTGCATCTTTCGTCTCGATTCCCGCCACTTTGAGAGAACCGGTAATCTCTCCCTCATAGGAGAAAGGAATCAATCCGTTGATACAGTTGGCCAGCGTCGATTTTCCGCAGCCGCTGGAACCAAGGATCAAGACCTTTTCTCCCTGATAAAGAGTGAGGTTGATATTTTTCAGCGTTGTTTCGGTTTGGGATTTGTATTTGAAACTGAAATCTTTGAATTCAACAATCGCTTTTTTCATCATATCTAATCTTCTTTAACTAAATTTGTTTTTTTGGCATTTCGTTTTGCAAGCAAAAATAAGAACGGTATACCGATTACCAATAAAACGACGCCGTTGGATATAATGGCAGAAAATGCCTGCATCCAGGTAACGGTCAATTCCGAAGAATAGAACAGGTAAGTAAGCAGCGGGGTTACAAGGCCGAATGCAACTGCGTTGCCTGCGATGACACTGAGGGCATAAATAACGGCATGCTTTGCAGTAAAGATACCGTCCTCGATCTTAGCGCCGTAGATTGGAAGCAGTCCTACGAAAAAGCCGAGTACAAAGTTGCCGATAGACCAGTCGAACCAGAATCCCCATCCGCCGATCAGGTCAGCGATTACGTTTCCGATACCGGCAGCAACTGCAGCAGGCAGAGGGCCGAACATTCCGGCTACGACAACGACAACGATCATGGCTGTGGTAAAGGAAGTATTGGTAAATACCTTAATTCCGCCAAATACCATTAATACGCCGAATAAGGCGGCGCCGATTGCTACGCCGACAATGGTTTTGGTGTTCCAGACACCGAGTAATAAAGATAGTTTACTTTTCTCTTTCATGATGAATACTCTCTCCTCCTATGTTGAAACATATATTGTTCATTACGCCTCCTATTATACAGATGAAGAGATTAAAAAGCAATTAGAAATACGGCTTAAAAGCAAATGTCGTTTTGAATGGCCATTATGCAGGAAGCCGTTTTTACCCGCGCCCGCTACTTGCAATTACCATGAAAATCCCGTAAAATATGTTGTGTAACATATATCTATGATCATCGAAAACGGAGAACAGCCATGTCAATTACAGCAGCATTCATGCTCCCTCATCCGCCGCTCATCATTCCGGAGATCGGAAAAGGCAGTGAGGAAGGGATCCGGCGGACGATAGATGCATACCATGAAGCCGCGCGCAGGATCGGGGCGGCAGAGCCGGAAACGATCGTTTTGATCTCACCGCACCAGATCATGTATACGGATTACTTTCATATTTCTCCCGGAAAAGGCGCCGGGGGTGATTTCGGACGGTTTCGTGCCGGAGAGGTGAAAACGAAAGTTTCCTATGATACCGATTTCGTGGAGAAACTGTGCGGACTGGCGCAGAAAAAGGCGCTTCCGGCAGGGACATACGGCGAACGGGATCAGAAACTGGATCATGGAACGATGGTGCCGCTGTATTTTGTAGATCAGTACTGGAAGGATTACCGGCTTGTCAGAATCGGCCTTTCCGGCCTGCCGCTTACGAAGCATTATGCGCTTGGACAGTGTATCAGGGAAACGGCGGATGCGCTTGGGCGTAAGACGGTAGTAATCGCCAGCGGCGATCTGTCGCACTGTCTGAAAGAAGATGGGCCGTATGGTTATAAAGAAGAAGGACCCGTGTATGACAGGCATATTATGGAAGTTATGGGAAATGCGGATTTCGGCAGACTGTTGGAATTTCCCGAAGACTTCTGTGAGAAAGCGGGGGAATGCGGGCACCGTTCTTTTACGATCATGGCCGGAGCATTGGACGAAACGAAGGTAACGGCGCAGAAACTTTCCTATGAAGGGCCTTTTGGCGTAGGATACGGTATCTGCTGCTATACGGTGTGCGGCGCCGATGCCCTGCGTAACTTCAGGACACAGTACGAAACAAAGGAAAGAATGCAGATCATGGAGCGCAGAGAAAAGGAAGATGCGTTCGTAAAGCTTGCCAGAGCCACAATAGAAACGTATGTCAGTACGGGTGAAATACCGGATCTGCCAAAAGATCTGCCGGATGAAATGTATCGGCAGAGAGCAGGCGCTTTTGTTTCGATCAAAGAAAACGGCAGTCTGCGCGGCTGTATCGGGACGATCCAGGCAACGAGGGCATCTGTTGCGGAGGAGATCCTGTATAACGCCATAAGCGCGGCCGTGAAAGATCCCCGTTTTGCCCCGATTGAAGCCGATGAACTTGACAAGCTGGTGATCAGCGTAGATATTCTGGGAGAGACGGAAGAAATAGACGCGCCGGATAAACTGGATGTGAAGCGGTATGGCGTCATTGTGACCAAGGGACGTAAGAGAGGTCTTCTGCTTCCGAATCTGGATGGTGTGGATACAGTAGAAGAGCAGATCGCCATAGCGAAGAACAAGGCAGGGATCCGCCCGGAAGAAGAAGTCAGATTGGAGCGTTTTGAAGTCATAAGGCATTATTAAGAGTGCGGAAAAGGAGACAGACAATATGGAAGCAGTTTGTCAGGTATGTATCCATCATTGTCATCTGCAGCCGGGGCAGAGGGGCGTGTGCAGGGCAAGAAAAAATGTGGACGGACAGATCGTCTGTGAAAATTACGGACAGGTAACGTCTTTGGGCCTGGATCCGATCGAAAAGAAGCCGCTTTCCATGTTTTATCCCGGCAGTCTCATTTTATCCGTCGGAAGTTACGGATGCAATTTACGGTGTGCCTTCTGTCAGAATCATGAGATTTCCATGACAAATAAGGAAGAGGCTGCAGCCGTATACATTTCTCCGCAGGAGATGTCGGACAAAGCGCTTGCCTGTAAGCCGGCAGGGAATATCGGTGTGGCGTATACTTATAACGAGCCTCTTGTCGGTTGGGAGTATGTACGTGATTGTGCCAGACTGGTGCGGCAGGCGGGCATGAAAAATGTACTTGTGTCCAACGGAACGGCTTCGCCTGAGATATTGGATGAAATACTGCCCTATATGGATGCCATGAACATTGATCTGAAAGGTTTTCGGGAGTCATATTACCGGGAACTCGGCGGGGATCTGGAAACGGTGAAAGAATTTATCATCCGGTCGGCGGCAGCCTGTCATGTGGAACTTACAACGCTGATCGTACCCGGGGAAAATGATTCGGAGGCGGAGATGGAAGAAGAGGCGGAGTGGATCGCGTCTGTCGGAGCAGAGATTCCGCTCCATATTACCAGATTTTTCCCCCGTTATCGTATGATGGATAAAGAAGCGACACAGATAGCGCAGATCCATCATCTGGTGGATACGGCCGGAAAGTATCTGCAGAATGTCTTTGCAGGAAATTGCTGAATTGCTTTGCCGGGATACTATTCCTGGCTGTTTAGAAACCGTACGAACTGAGCAAGGCTTTTTCTCTTATCCTCGTCCAGTTTCTGAATATCGAAGACAATATCATGTAAGGTCATGCCGTCGAGATATTCCTGCGACAAGTTGGTGGTTCCTGTATAAGGTGAATCGATGCTGAGCAGATAATCGGTACTGACCTGATAAAGATGTGACAGTTTTACAATATGATGCAGAGGAATCTCACGGAGTCCAAGTTCATAGTTGGAATAGGTTTGCTGTGTGGTTCCCAGATATTTGGCAATATATTCCTGACGATAATTATGGCTGTCTCTTAATTCCCGCAAAAGTTCATGTGTTTGTTTCATATTGCACCTCGATTTGTTGTAAAATTACAATAACACACAATTTTATGAAAACAAGATTTTACAACATATTAGTGTTGACGGGTCTTAAATACAATTTATTTATATGCATTATTCCGCTTCGTGATGCAGAAAACGGATGTATTTTACCAGGTCCTTACGGCTTGCATCATCCAAAGTCTGCATATCAAAAACGATATCGTGCATTGAGATATCATCTATGTATGTGGCGTTCAAATCTACGCTTCCGAGATAGCTGGTATCCGAACGCAGCAGATAGTCGGTGCTGACTTTGTAAAATTTCGCGAGTTTCTTTACTGCCGTGATCGGAATCTCTCTGTGTCCGTTTTCATAATTGGAGTAAGTCTGCTGGGATATGCCAAGGTATTTTGCAATCGTTTCCTGCTTGATATCATGATCCTCCCGCAGCTCTCTTAAAATTGTATTTAATGTTTTCATAGTCCGTCTGCAACCTTGTTTTTTCACTTTTAAACTCTATGTTGTTACAGATATTACCACACAACAAAATGTTGTTTGATGAAATACTGTAAAACGTAATAAAATCAAAATAACTACAATACTATGTTGTAAATGCGGGATTACAATGGCAAATATTGTAAAATGAGATAGAAACAGTAACAGTAACAGATAACCGGCAAAATAGTGCTGCTATGCGCACGCTGTACAGTAAGGGGATGAGAATTATGAACTACAAAGGCGACGAGCTATATTGGATTGCAATTTGTGATGATGAAAAAGAAAGCGTCGAGGAGATTGTGGATATTTTGATGGAAGGAGAATTAGAACCCGGCGAGTTCAAAATATCAGTTTTTTCATCAGGAGAGGAACTGTTGAATGCCAATGTCAGCAGATATGATCTGCTGATACTGGACATTATGTTTCCCGGTGAAAACGGCAGAGCGATCGCAGAGAAATACAGACGCAGAAATAAGGACGGACTGTTCGTATTCTGTACCGGTAAAGCATCTCCGATACCGGATGATTTTAAATATCAGCCTTACCGGTATATGCGCAAAGACCACGCAAACCGTTTGCGGACGGATCTGTTAGATACCGTAGAAGAAATGTACAGACGAAGAAGCAAACACCAGGTGCGGCTGTCCGTTGGTAAAATACAACTGCTGGTTAATATAGAAGATATTGTTTATATGGAGATTGCCAAAAACGGATGCCATGTACACTATTATAATAACGAAGAAGAACTTTGTACCGTGAAGGCGAAAGAGAAGATCAAAAGTCTGTACCCGCAGTTATTCAGTTACGGATTCGAATTTGCGCACAATAGCTATCTCGTCAACTGCCATTACCTGAAATGGTGGGGATATCATGAGTTAGAGCTGATAAATGGTGTGAAGATCAGTATCAGCAGGGCAAGAGAAAAGGCATTTAAGGAAGCATGCATCAAGTACATAGTTTAAACGAAACTGCAAGGACGATCTGCCGTTAAACGAATGAAGAATAATATCCGGGCCGGAATGGTGCCCGGATATTTGACTAAAAAGAAGTATAGAAGTGATAAAAGAGAGACATACAAATGAAAACAATTCTTATTTTAGAAGATAACAAAAGAAATATGGAAATGTTAGTTAAAATAATACGGGATCTCGGAGATGATATTGTGATAAAAAAGGCATCCAGGCTTGCGGAAGCAGGTTCTCTGCTCATGAAATACAGCTTCGATCTTTTTATGCTGGATATTATTCTGAATCCGGCCAATCCCAGCGACGTATCGGGCATGAAATTTGCGGAACATATCCGCACATGCTCGAAATATAAGTATACGCCGATCATCTTCATCACGGCGTTAGAAGACCCTGCGCTTCATGCATACAGTGAACTGCACTGCTATTATTATGTGGAAAAACCGTATAATGTAAAGAAAGTCTCTTCCGTGATCCTGGAGGCGCTGGATTTCCCCAAGGCTGCCGAAGAGACGCGGAGCATTTTCTTCCGTAAAGACGGTGTTCTGTACAAGAAGCATATCGAAGATATCATTTATATTGAAAATAGCAGGAGCGGACTGACGGTCTGCTGTACAAACGGGAATCTGCAGCTGCCGTATAAACCCAATAAGGTGATTCTGGAAGAGCTTGATTCGGACCGCTTCAGGCAGTGCAGCAGATACAGCATTATCAATATGGATTATATTGATAAAATAGATACCGTGAACCGTTATATAAAGCTAAGAGGAATCAAAGAGCAGATTGAGATCGGGCAATCGTATAAGAAGCGGTTTTTAAGAGATGTTGTGCAGGAGTAGGGGGAGTGCAGAGGAAGGCGCTCTTCCGGCCTGATAGGAACGTCCGGTGCAGGATGGGCGTGAAGTCCCATAGTCCTGGTATCCGTATCATGGTATACTATATGGATATCAATCTTTGGGTTATTCAAACGGAAAAAAGTGAAAAAATTGCTCGTTTCACGCTGCAGCCATGGAGAAGGCAGGAAAAATAGAGTTTCGCCGGGAAGCTGCAGCGGTTGATACGATGTATACGAAAGATAAAATAAGACATTGTGAAATGGTTGCCTCAAGTCGTTCGTAAGAAGAGAGGATTGCGAAAAACTGGGGTGATTTGAGGGTGCTTGGTATGATTAGAAATATTAAACTTTTGGTTGAACTATTTGCATATTTATACTGTTTATCAGAATTATTCGGAAGACGGTTTAAGATAAATATTCATGTAGTTGTATTGGTGATATTGGATCTGTTTTTACTGGTAGGTATTGATGATTATGGATTTCCAAAACAGCTTTTGTCGTTGGCTTATTTGGGGATATTTTTGTATGGCTTGGTTTGCTTTGGAGAAAGTATAAAATTAACTTTGGTTAATTGTGTTTTGGCGCCTGCTATATTGGCGGTTTTGCAAATATTAATGTTTATACCGTTTTATTTTCTGTTTTTTATAAATTACGGACGGAGTCAAATAAATGAATTATTAATAAATATAGGCTGTCTTTTATTGCTTATGCTTTTTTGTTCCAAAGTTAAGCTGAAAAGACTGTCAAATGCGGTGATAAAAAGAAACAAGTTGTTAATGACTGCTTTTATTCTGCTTCTTTTTGGCTTTGGATTGAATTTTTATCAGATGAAGAAAGAAGGCACAATATTAAAAGAATCTTATATACAAATGGTATATTTTATTCTTATCTTCTTATTTGTTATATATGAATGGCAGAAAAGCCGATTAGATGCAGAAAAAAAGAAAACGCAGCTGGAAATGAACCGACTGTACTTTGATGCCTATGATCAGCTGATACTGCTTGTCAGACAGCGTCAGCACGATATGAAGAGCCATATCGGCGCAATCAGGAGTATGATCTATACAACCGATAATTATGCAGAATTGGTGGCAAAGCAGGAAGAATACTGTGATTATATCATAGAAGAGAATGAGAAGAACCGACTGGTTTTATCCGTAAAAAATCCGCTGATCGCCGGATTCTTGTACAGTAAGATCCAGGAAGCAGACAGCAGGGACATTTCGATAGACTATTGTATTAACAAGCCTAAAGAGTCTTTGGTGCTTCCGGAATATGAATTGATAGAAATGGCAGGTATTTTGCTGGATAATGCAATGGATGCGTTGGAGAAATTTCCTTTGCAGACAACTGAGAAAGTGCAGGAAAAGAAAATCCGTTTTGCGATAGAGGAAACAGACGAAGGTCTTGTGCTGACCACAGCCAATACAAGTGATTATTACGCGGAAGATATGACGGCGCAGTTTTTTGAAGCCGGATACAGCAGTAAAGGAAAAGACCGGGGAATCGGTCTGGCGAAATTAAAACGTATGGTATCCGGGAGAAAAGGCAGCATTATTGTCAGTAATGAATTATATGATGACAGCAATTATTTGACATTTACAATAGAATTGCCGAAAAAGGGGCGGAAATTATGAAAGATTTTGAAATCACTTTCATAAAAAGGTTTTTCTCTTTTTTTCAATTGGCATGCTTTACTTTTGGCGTAGGCAGGGTATAATAAAAGTGAAAGATAAATTATTCTTTAGATTTCAAGAAAAGAAAGGGTGGATTATATGAATTTAGCAAAAATTTCTGCAAACGGCCAGATCACTGTGCCGATAGAAATTCGGCGTCTGCTCGGTTTAAAGTCTGGTGACAAAATTCTGTTTTACCAAAAGCAGGACGGTGAAGTTGTTTTAACTAATGCCTCAGCTCAGGCAATCCGCAAGGCGCAGGCAGCATTTTCCGGTGCGGCAGAAGCTATGGGGATTGCCGATGAAGATGATATACAGGCGCTTGTAGACAAAGTGCGTTATGGAGAGGGTCGGTAAAATGCGGATACTGGTTGATACAAATATTCTTTTCTCCGCATTAGTGTTTCCAAAGTCAAAACCGGCGAAAGCTCTGTTTTATGTAAATGATAATCATGAGATGGTTTTGTGTGACCGAAACATCATGGAACTGAGAGATATCCTACAACGGAAAGCAGCCAGGTTCTTGCCGGACGCGGAGGTACTGTTGGCGGAAATGTCCTATGAGCTGATTCCGGCGGTAGATTATGCAGAGAAGCTGATACGTGATGCAAAGGATCAGCCAATTTTAAATGCGGCAATTGTGTTTGATGTGGATATTATCCTTACTGGTGATAAGGATTTTTTAAGCTTGGAAATGGATCATCCCAAATGTATGACTGCCGTACAGTTTTTGGAAAGCGAAGGTGTGGGGGAATAAACCTCACACCTTTTTGTCTGGACCAATCTGCTTTAGTCCTCGGATGGAAATTCCGGTTCTCCAAACAAAACCAGACTAAACCCACTGATATAATACATGATCGTATACCCAAGACAAGCGCTGCAGAGCACATAGATATTCTTCTTAAGCCACCTTTTCACGACATTTCACCTCCTTCATTAATTTAATAACAGATAATTGAATCGTATGTAAGACAACGGTCCAAAAACTTACGATAAGACACGGCTGTTCCGGAAAGATAAAAATCAGGACAGCTATGAGGAAAACAACCTGAAAAGACTGTATTCTGGCTTTTTTGGTTGTTGTTTTTTGCAGATCTTTGTAATACGCATCCTGTACCGAAGGTTTTTCTTTCAGCGAAGCAGGACCGATCAGGAAGTCCGTCACTGCACATAAGAGCAAAACCGGATAGATCACTAACGGGTGTATTGTCAGGATAACCGGCAGTACATTGATGCACAGATAGAGATATGCAAAAGAAAACAGGAAACACGACCAGTATTTACGGAAATGAATGCCGCCGGTGCGCGTACGCAGTAGGATCAGCGGTACGACCGCAAATAAGAATTCAGGCAGCCTGCCTGCTGCATGGAAATACAGGAAAAAGATCAATGTTTTACTCGCATCATAAAAAAGACCGGTCAGTGAAAATCGGATCAGTTTGATCTGGTAATCCGAGAATCCGTATTCTGCCTGCACTTTATTCATAATGTATTCCATGATGTCCGTCCGCCCTTTCTGATGTTTTCCTGCCTATTATTTTAAAGAAAAAATACGGGAAGGGCAGAGCATATGCTTTAAATAGTAAAAATAATGATTGAACGTCAAATTTGCCTGAAAAAGCGCTAAAATTTCCATTTTGCTTGTATCCGGTTTTTTTAATAACTATTTCAAGTGAAAAAAAGCGGCCGGCGTACGGTAAAAACGATAGTACAAATTTTTGTTTTACAACATTTTATTGTAACTAGTAGTATGCTATAATAACTATAAGTAATAATTTTGATAAAGCGGCGTCCGATTTTGAAGCATTGAACCCTCTCTTTTGTGCCTGAAATGATATAAAATACATTAATTTGTCGAAAAATGACAAAGATAGGGTAAATTATATGCGGCTTATTTTGTTTGATGCTAAAAAACAACAATTCAGGCATACAGAAAACACATCGGGAAAATGTGCGTGAAAATATAGACAAAACGGCAGGGGCAGGAGAACTTGGCCGTATGTCGAAAGAAAGGTGCGGGTAATGGTATGGGAATGAAAGACGACTATTATCGGGAAATGGAAGCGGCGCATCAACAGTACGATATTTTTCTGCATGATGTAAAACATATGATGCGGGCGATATTTGCATTGTCAAAAGAGGGAGAATGCGACAAGATCGGAAGCATTATTGAAAATATGGGGACTACGCTCGGTAATATCAGATACAGAACGATATGCAGCCATACGGTACTAAACGCGTTGCTGCTGGAACGGTCCGGTTATGCTGAGAGTGTCGGCGTCGAATTGGAACTTGATATCAGAGAACCGCTCTGCTTACAGGGGATAAACGACAAAGATCTGATCGCCCTTATGGGAAATCTTCTGGATAATGCCATAAAAGCGGAGGAATATGCCGATCATCGGGAAGGGATCTTCTGCAGTATGACCATGGCAAGGGAAGGCCGTCATATCATCATTCAGACGGAAAACAGTTATGATAAAAACCGGAAAGATGAGACGGCTGTGACAAAAGAAAAGGAAGCGATCGGGGATAAACACGGAATCGGAAGAAAAAGCATTCAGCAGATCATAGAAAAATACGGCGGTATTATGGAGTACGGAGACCGGGATGGCAGATACTGGGTCAAGATCATCATACCGGTACAGACCAAGTCGCACGGCACCAAACAATCAACCATTGCATAAAAGTATAAAATAAGGTAAAATTTCTAATAGGAATTAGGAGTTTTACCTTATTTATTACCTTTTTGGCAGGTTATTAAAATGAAGATTATATTTGTGATCCCCAATATGACAGGAGGCGGTACGGAGCGGGTGATATCCCTGCTTTCCGACGCGTATGTCAAAATGGGATTTGAAGTTGCGATCATGCAGTTTGCCGGGTATGAACATGCCTATCAGTTAAATGATAAAGTAGAAGATTTTTCGGTTGCCGGACAGTCCAATGGCAATCCTTTTGTTATGTTAAAACGTTTGATCAGAATGCGCAGATATTATAAAAAGAATCCGGATGCCTATATTTTTTCGTTTTGTATCATGGGCGCCTTTTTTTCGGTCATAGCAACGTTTGGGATGAAACGTTATATGCTCGTGGCGGAACGCAGCAGTCCGGAGAACTGGGACAGGGTCAGACTGAGAAATTGGGCATACCGGCGTTTGAATACGGTTACGTTTCAGACAGCGGACGGTATATCCTATTTCCCGGAGGATATAGCGAAAAAGGCCGTTGTGATCCCCAATCCGATTGATGCGGCTATTCCTGCACGTTATGAAGGAAGGCGCAGTCACCGGGTCGTATCGGTCGGAAGACTGCATAAGGTGAAGAATCATGCTATGCTGATAGATTCCTTTGCAGCTTTTTCCGGGCAGTATCCGGATTACGAACTGCATTTCTACGGACAGGGAGATCTGGAAGGGGAATTGAAGCAAAGGGCAGAAAATTTGAAAATAAGCGATAAAGTGGTATGGCACGGTTTCTGCGGGAATGTGACAAAAGAAGTACAGGACGCGGGAATGTTTGTGCTTTCTTCTAATTATGAAGGCATCTCGAATTCGATGTTAGAGGCGCTTGCCATGGGAATTCCGACGATATGCACAGATTGTCCGATCGGCGGCGCAAGAATGTATATTGAAAACGGCGTGAACGGTTTTCTGGTTCCGGTGGACGACAGGGAGGCGCTTACGGAGGCTATGTGCCGTATCGCGTCCGATGAGGCATTGGCGGATAGGATGTCCCGCAATGCCGTCAAAGTCAGAGAACACTATTCCGTAGAGAGCATCGCCGGACAGTTTCTGGAGGCAGCAGGCATTGCTTATCCATTAAAGTAAAACGGATTTTCGGGAGAAGATATGAGCCAGATAGCAGTGATCAATCCAATTTTATATACTTCCGAAACGAATCAGATTCCTAAGGTGCACTCGATCAAGGATACGATGATCTATACGCTGTGTCTCGGTTTCCTTCATCTGGGACATTCCGTAACGCTGATAGCGGCGGAAGATTACAGGCCGTCGGATGAGGAAACTTATGATTTCCCGGTAGTCTGGATGCAGACGGCCTGCCGGAAAGTGTTTCTGCCGCGTGCACTTCCCTACATGCCGAAACTAAGAGGTTTTTTGCGGGCGCATAAAGAGTTTGACCTGATCATCTCAAGCGAGGTATTCGGTACGTGGTCTTATACGGCGGCCAGGCTTTATCCGGAGAAAACGCTGATATGGCATGAACTGGCCAAACACAATAATATACTGCACCGGATTCCATCCAGGATCTGGTACCGTCTGATCGGCGGACTGCTCATGCGAAAGGCGGCGGTCATTCCCAGATCGGAAGCAGCGGCGGATTTTATCAGACAGTTTATGCCGGTTGTTTCGGATATGTGTATCGAACACGGTGTGGATCTGGAGAAGTGTCCGCAGCAGCTATGGAAAGAAAAAAAGGAGCAATTTGCAGTAGTATCACAGTTTATTGAGCGGAAGCGGATCGACCGGATCATTCTCCGCTTTAAAGCATTTCTGGAAAACGGGCACCCGTCTTTTCGGTTATATCTGATCGGACAGGGCGAACTGGAAGAGCAGTTGAGAACGCTTGTGAAACAGCATCATTTGGAAGAGTCGGTTCTGTTCTGCGGGCAGTTAGGCCACGACAGGCTTCTGCCCATTGTGGCGCAGTCCAGGGCGCTTTTGATTGCGACGGCCAAGGACAACAATATGGTTTCGATCGCGGAAAGCATCGCGGCAGGAACGCCCGTAGTTACAACATCGGTGCCGTACAATGCTGCATATGTAAGGCGGGAAAAACTTGGTATCGTATCGGATGACTGGAATGAGGAAACGCTGCGGGAGATCTGTGAAAATAATGCATTTTATGTGCAGAACTGTGTCTGTTATCGGGACAGGCTCTCTAACGTATATTGCGCGCAGCAGTTTGTGGATTATATAAAGCGAAAATCCCCGGATGAAAACGGCATAAGCTGAGCGGGAAATCGAATGCGGAAAAATAAAGAATAAGACAAATAGAATAAATGACACGAAACAGGATAAGGGAAGGATACAGTATGAAATTAGCGGTTGCAGGAACAGGATATGTTGGACTGGTGGCAGGCGTCTGCTTTGCGGAAAAGGGACACGACGTGACCTGTGTGGATGTGGACGAGAAAAAGGTAAAAATGATGGAAGAGGGCATTACGCCGATCTACGAAGAAGGGTTAGAGGAGCTGATGCGCAAGAATAATGCGGCAGGGAGGCTGCATTATACGACGGATTACCGGAATGCCTATAAAGATGCGGACGCCGTTTTTATCGGTGTGGGAACGCCGGAGCAGCCGGATGGTTCCGCCAATTTAAGTTATATCGCAACCGTTTCCAGACAGATCGCAGAATCGATTGAAAAAGACTGCCTTGTTGTTGTGAAGTCTACGGTCCCGGTCGGCACAAACGATAAAGTGGAGCAGTTTATCAGGGACTTTTTGATAAGGGACGTAAAAGTGGAAGTGGCCTCTAACCCGGAGTTTCTGGCGCAGGGATCGGCGGTACATGATACGCTGTATGCGGCGCGGATCATTATCGGTACGGAGAGCGCTCACGCGGAAGAAATGATGAAAAAAATCTATGAACCGTTCGGCCTTCCGATCGTATCGGTAGACAGGCGTTCGGCGGAAATGATCAAATATGCCTGCAATGATTTTCTGGCTTTGAAAATTTCTTATATGAATGATATCGCCAATTTGTGCGAACTGGTAGGCGCCGATATCGATGCGGTGGCTAAAGGCATGAGCTATGACGAAAGGATCGGCGCACGCTTTTTAAACGCCGGTATCGGTTATGGCGGAAGCTGTTTTCCGAAAGATACGAAAGCCTTAAAGTATATTGCGCATCAGCACGGCTATACGCTGCGGACCGTAGAGGCGGCAGTAGACGTCAATGCGCAGCAGAAAACGAGACTGTTCCAAAAAGCGAGCAATCGGATGATCACATTCCAGAATCTGCGGGCGGCGGTTCTGGGACTGGCTTTTAAGCCGGGGACCGACGATCTGCGGGAAGCGCCTTCTCTTGATAATGTACAGTTATTATTAGAGAACGGTGCGGATATTTATGCGTATGATCCGATCGCATCCGACAATTTTAAAAAGCATTATCCGGAAGGAAAATGCATCAAAGGAACGATCCATTATGCAGATACGATACAGGATGCGCTGCGTGATGCGCATATCTGTTTTATCTTTACGGAATGGAAAGAAATAAAGGCGGTTCCGGCGGAGGAATTTAAGAAATTAATGAGCATTCCGCTTGTGTATGACGGACGAAATATTTTTGATACGGCGGTAATGAAGGCGGCCGGCATCGAATACTACAGTATCGGCAGGCCGTAAATAGCGGCAGAAAGCGAAAAAGGAACGAAAATGATCCCAACCTTATATATTATTGTGCCATGCTATAATGAGGAAAAAGTGCTTCCCGTTACGAGCAGGATGTTTTCTGAAAAAATAGGTGCCCTGATCGGGAACGGGAAGATCAGCGAGGCGAGCAAAGTCCTGTTTGTAAACGATGGTTCCCGGGACAACACATGGAAGATCATCACGGAACTGACGGAGAAGAATTCCCGTTTTGCAGGACTTGCACTTTCCCGGAACAGAGGGCACCAGAATGCTCTTTGGGCAGGACTTATGGAGGCGAAGCGGTATGCGGATATTACGATCAGTATTGACTGCGACGGTCAAGATGATATCAACGCCATGGACGCGATGATCGACGCATATTATGACGGCTGTCAGATCGTATACGGAGTACGGAAGGAAAGGAAGACCGATACGGCTTTTAAAAGAATTACGGCGGAAGGTTTTTATCACTGCCTGAAATGGCTCGGCGCGGAAGTTGTTTTCAATCATGCCGATTACCGGCTGCTCAGTAAAAGAGTGCTGGAAGAACTGGCCAATTTTAAAGAGGTCAATCTTTTTTTGCGGGGCATGATCCCGCTTGTCGGGTTTCAGAGTACAAGCGTGTACTATGAGAGAAAAGAAAGGCTTGCCGGGAAAAGCCATTATCCGCTCGGGAAAATGGTATCGCTTGCATTCGACGGGATCACCAGTCTTTCCGTCAAGCCGATCCGTATGATCATTGCGCTTGGAATCTTTGTTTCGCTGATCAGCTTTGCCGCGATTATCTGGGCTGTTGTCAGAAGCTTTATGGGGAAAACGGTCATAGGATGGACCAGTACCATGTGCGTGATCTGCTTTATGGGCGGCATTCAGCTGCTGTGCCTGGGCGTTATCGGGGAATATATCGGGAAGATTTATATGGAGACCAAACAGCGGCCCAAATATATTGTTGAAAAGTCGGCAGGACTTTGCGCGGAAAAGGAAGACTTGCCGGCTGAAACGAAAAACGGCGGGATAGAACAGCCGCCGATCTAAAGAGGCAGTATGATACGTCTGCCAGACAAAGTATATTCAGTAAAGGAGAGATTTATGAAGCAATTGGATACCGGGAAGACATATCTGATTACGGGAGGAGCAGGATTTATCGGGTTTCACCTGTCAAAGAGCCTGCTTGAAAAAGGGGCGGAAGTCATCGGCTTTGATAACCTCAACGACTATTATGATGTGTCTTTAAAAGAAGACAGACTGGCGATCTTAAAACAATATGAACATTATACTTTTATCAAGGGAGATCTGTCCGATAAAGGTGATGTATTCAGACTTTTCCAGGAATACCATCCCCAGATTGTCGTAAATCTGGGCGCGCAGGCAGGTGTCAGAAACAGCATCGACAATCCCGACGCGTATATGCAGTCCAATATGATGGGATTTTTTCATATTCTGGAAGGATGCCGTTATTTTCCCGTAGAACATCTTGTCTATGCCTCGTCCAGTTCCGTATACGGAGGAAATGAGAAAATTCCTTTCTCCACACAGGATAAGGTGGACGAGCCGGTCAGTCTGTATGCGGCGACGAAAAAAGCAAATGAACTGATGGCGCATGCTTACAGCAAACTGTACCGGATCCCGGTGACCGGACTGCGTTTTTTCACGGTGTACGGGCCTTTTGGCAGACCGGACATGGCATATTATAAGTTTACGAAGAAGATCCTTCAGGGCGAGCCGATCCAGGTTTATAATAATGGTGACATGTACCGTGATTTTACGTATATTGACGATATCGTAAAAGGCGTGGAAAATATTCTCTGTAATCCGCCTGAGGTCGATGAAAAAGGCGTCAGCGCCAAAGTCTATAATATCGGCAACAACAAACCGGAAAAACTCATGTATTTTATCGAAACACTGGAAAAATGCCTTGGCAAAAAGGCCGTCATGGAAATGCTGCCGATGCAGCCGGGAGATGTTTATCAGACGTATGCGGATGTCAGAGACCTGATATGCGATTACGGTTTTAAACCCGACACAACGATAGAAGAAGGCTTAAGCAGATTCGCGCAGTGGTACCGGGACTATTATAAAATAGAAAGATAATATAACTATAGAAGGAAAAAAGAACTGCAGAAAACTCCCTAGAGGAGCTTCTGCAGTTCGGGAACTTCTTCCATTAAAATCTGCATGAAATAGACGGCCCCTTCCGTATTTAAGTGGTCGGCGTCCATGAAATAAGTGAGATTGCCTCTGAATCTTGCATCATAAGAATAGTCATAATAATTGACACCTGTGTCATCTGCAATTTTTGTCACGGTTTCTTCAAATTCATTCAGAAATTCATCTGCTACCAGATCCCTGTAATATTTGGAAAAAGGCGTTGTGACGAGCACTGGGGTAATATCGTGCTCTTTGCAGTAATTAATGATATTGTACAGATCCTCGATCCGTTCCGGCAGGAAATATTCCTTTTTATTATCGAAATGTCTGCTGTAGCGTTCCTGCGCTCTTGCGGCAAATACTGCGGTATCGACTTCGTTTTCGGCAGCAAGTGCAATGATAGAAAGCTGTAAGCTCGGAAACAGTTTTACAATATCTTCTCCCGCGGACAAGATCGGCAGCCTGTTGGTGATGATATCTATAAACGGGTCATAATCCGGAATGTTCTTCGGAGAAAGACAGTGATAATAACGCACGCTCATTGCCTCCGCCTCTTCAGCATTCGTTACTTCGTTATTAAAGGAAAAATAGGATACCGGAATAAACAGTACGCTGCCGGGCGTCATATAGCTGCCGAATTCTTTCAATACGGCATAATCGTAGTTAAACGACTGACTTGTATTGGCGAAATTAAAGCAGGAAAAGCCGCGTTCCGTCAGGGGCGTATAGTCAAAATTATAGGCGCCGTGGGAACTGCCGAGATTTCCGACCTGTACCTGTGTATATTGGATGCCTAACGAGGAGAACTTGGCGACATCCAGGTATTTCTGATCGTTGATCGGCTTATAGGGTTTGTTCAGGCAGTAGATGACAAAAACGGCTGCCGCCGGGATCAGAATGCATTTTAGGGCAAATCGTATGACATCGTAATATTTTTTCATGATCGTTACCATACCTTTCTTTTGGCCTGTGAAGTTTTCCGCTTAGCTTTTGCAGCGGCATTCAGAACTGGAAATAAATAAATTCTGTCGCCACGCCCTTTGGTGAAAAAAGAGCAATTACTACTAACAGCAGGATGTACACCGGAAAGCGGATGAAAAACTTCTGTTTGGAGAATTCTTTGATCACATCGCATTTCAGCGCAAAATAATCATATACGGCCAGTACGAGGACGGCCAGGCATCTTCCCGCGATCTGAAAATAGGATAACGGCAGACAGATAGCGGCGGTTTTTAAATAATTGAGCGGACGGGAAGCATCCCAGAACAGCCGGGAAATGACCCATAACGCATCCTGGATACTGTTCGCTCGGAAGAAAATCCAGGTAAAACACAATAGGATAAACGTGACCGGAAGCATGATAAAATGCTTTTTGCGGGGTTTTCCTTTCGGACAGATCAATGTTTCTATAATCTGCAGCAGGCCGTGGAGAGCGCCCCATACGATATATGTGATCGTACTGCCGTGCCAGAAACCGCTCACCAGGAAAGTTAGGAGCAGATTCAGCATATGTCTCCATTTCGGCACTCTGTTGCCGCCTAACGGAATATAGACATAATCTCTGAACCATGTGGAAAGAGAAATATGCCAGCGGCTCCAGAATTCCTTGATGGAGAAGGAATAGTAGGGACTTTTGAAGTTTGTCATCAGATCGATGCCGAATAATTTGGCACAGCCGATGGCGATATCGGAATATCCGGAGAAATCACAGTAGATCTCAATGGCAAACATGACCGTGACGATGATGAAAGCTAGTCCCACATAGGAATATACATTGTCATACAGTGTATTTACCGTAATGGCAAAGACGTCGGCGATCACCAGTTTCTTGAAGTATCCCCACGTCATTAATTTTAATCCGTAAGTAACGTTTTCATAGTTGAAAGGCCGTTCTTTTTTGTACTGCGGCAGAAGGGCGTCTGCCCGGCCGATCGGTCCTGCAAGCAGCTGCGGGAAAAAGGAAACAAAGAGCGCATAATAGCCGAAATGTTTCTCCGCGCTGGTCCTGCCGCGGTATACGTCGATCAGATATCCCATAGACTGGAAAAAATAAAACGATATGCCGGCCGGCAGCAGGATAACCAGAGTAAACGGCTGTATCGAAAGTCTCCCCGCAGCGATCATATCATTGATGCGGCTGATGAGCGGATTGGCCGTTTTGAAAAAGACAAGAATGAGTACGAGCGGAATAATGCCAAGAAGCAGATTTCTTCTTTTCTGCCCGGGTGTTTTTGCCTTTTCAAACGATATGGCCAGAATATAAGTCAGGCCGGTCGTCAGAAACAATAAGATACCGTACCACAGATGCAGGTTCATATAGAAGGCATAGCTTGCCAACAGCAGAAATCCCCACCGGTATTTATGCGGAACGATATAATATAGAAGAAATACAATGATCAGAAAAATACCGAAAGATACAGAATTAAACAACATAAACGAAACTCCTCTTCTAAAACGATAGAGCGGCGCAGATATAAAACGCATCTCTTTAATAGAGTGTACCACAATTTGGAAAAGTCTGACATATAATTTCACGGATTAAGAAAGAATTAAGAAAGAGCGGAATATTTTCCGGGTAAAGATGCAAAATTTTCAGGTATATGATAGAATAATGTGGACAGCCTTAAAAATGTGTTTTTATGCGCTGTATTTTTGTAAAGGATAGCGTAGGCAGATGGGAATTACCTCTTTTTATTTTTTATGCTTTTTTGCATGTATTCTATTTTTATATTATATCATTCCGAAGCGATGGCAGTGGTGTTTTCTGCTGCTTTGCAGTATTGCGTATTATCTGCTTACAGATAACGGCCTGCTGATCCTTTACCCGCTCGCGTCCGCGCTTGTATGTTATCTCGGGATCCGCATGATGGCCGGAACGGAGGATGTACGTAAGAAAAAAACGGCGCTTGCGGCAGTGCTGGCCGTCAATCTCGGTATTTTATTTTTGTTGAAATATATAAATTTCGGCGTTCATACGATCAACGGCATCGCCCGGCTTGCAGGCCGGGGGGACGAACTGCTGCAGGGATTCCACCTGCTTGCGCCGCTTGGCGTCTCCTTTTATACGTTTACGCTGCTTGGTTACGTGATAGACGTCTATTACGGCATTGCCGCGCCGCAGAAAAATTTCGGCAGGCTTGCTCTTTATGGGATGTATTTCCCGGTCATGATATCCGGGCCGATTTTATCCTACAGAGAGAGCGGCGAGCAGTTTTTTGAGCCGCATGCGTTTGATTACCGCAAGGTGACAAGGGGCATGCAGAGGATGCTCTGGGGATTGTTTAAGAAACTGGTCATTGCCGAGAGGCTGCGGCTTCTTGTGGATACCGTATACGGGCAGTACCGTGATTATCCGGGAGCGTTTATCTGGGCAGCGACGATCTGCTATGCCTTTCAGCTTTATACGGATTTTTCAGGCTGTATGGATATTGTTCTGGGGATGTCGGAGAGCTTTGGCCTGACGCTGCCGGAGAACTTTAAGACACCGTTTTTTGCAAAAAGCATTTCGGAATATTGGAGAAGATGGCATATTACGCTCGGTGTGTGGATGAAAGATTACGTGTTTTATCCGCTGCTGCGCTCCCGCTTTTTTACGAAGTTAAATAAGTCCTGGAAAAACAGATTCGGCAAGAAAAAAGGAAAACAGTACGCGACGTTTGCGGCCATGTTTATTCTCTGGTTTACGGTAGGCGTGTGGCATGGCGGCGATTGGAAATATGTGATCGGTTCCGGTCTGCTCCACTGGCTCTATATCGTGTCGGAAGAGCTGCTTGAGCCGCCGTGCGCACGGCTTATGGAAAGACTGCACATCAATGCGAAGGGCAGATTTATGAACGGCGTCCGGATCATCCGGACATTCCTGCTCGTATGTATCGGCGATCTGTTTTTCCGGGCGGAATCCGTGTTTGCAGCATGCGCCATGATAAAAAGCGCGGTGACGACATGGAATCCCTTCGTTCTTTGGGACGGTTCTTTGACGAAACTGGGCTTAAACGGCGTGGAACTTGTGATAGCGCTCTTTTCGCTCCTGATTCTGCTTCTTGTTTCCTGTCTGCAGCAGAAAGGTTCCGTACGTGACAGAATCGCCGGAAAGGCGCTGCCCATCCGGTGGCTGATCTGGTATGCACTTTTGTTCTATGTGATTTTGCTTGGCTGTTACGGTCCGGAATACAGTGCGTCGGAGTTTATTTACCAGGGATTTTAGCCGGCAGCTCTCCGGCATTTTGGCGGAAGAGATAAAAAACGCAATTCAGGGTAGAGCAGGCAGATTTTTTATGATATGATAAGATTATGGATAGCTGTTTTGGAGTGATGAAAAACTGCAGGACAGAAAGAAAGGCATGGTTATTGGAATGGATAAAATAGCAGTTTTGATCCCCTGTTATAATGAAGAAAAAACGATCGCCAAGGTAGTGAAGGACGCGAAAGAAGCGCTGCCGGAAGCTGTCGTTTATGTATATGATAATAATTCGAAAGACCGTACGGTAGAATTTGCAAAAGAGGCAGGGGCCAAAGTGCGGTATGAATATATGCAGGGGAAAGGAAACGTAATCAGGCGTATGTTTCGTGAGATCGAGGCAGAATGCTATATCATGGTCGATGGGGACGATACGTATCCCATGGAGTATGCCAGAGAGATGGCGGACAAAGTGCTGCAGCATAATGCGGATATGGTAGTGGGGGACAGGCTTTCTTCCACCTATTTTACGGAGAATAAAAGACCTTTTCATAATTTCGGAAACAGTATCGTACGCAGCAGCATCAACAGGCTGTTTCACTGCAGTATTAAGGATATTATGACAGGCTACAGGGCATTCAGCTATGGATTTGTGAAAACTTTTCCGGTTCTTTCCACCGGGTTTGAGATCGAGACAGAGATGACGATCCACGCGGTTTATAATAATCTGCAGATCGAAAATGTCATTGTAGAATACAGAGACCGTCCGGAGGGCAGTGAATCCAAACTGAATACTTTTTCAGACGGATTAAAGGTTCTGCATACGATCGTAAAGCTGTACCGGGACTACAAACCGTTTGGATTTTTCGGTGCAGTTGCCGTATTTCTGGCGTTTTTGGCAGTGGCGCTGTTTGTTCCGATCTTTATTTCTTACGTGGAGACAGGACTGGTACTGCGTTTTCCGACGCTGTTCGGATGCGGGTTTATCGGACTGGCGGCGATACAATCGTTCTTTGCCGGCCTGATACTATCCAATATGGCGTTGAAAAACAGGCGTGATTTCGAATACCGATATGCCCTGGTCATGCGGCATGTGGATTCTCATGAAAAATAGAGCGGCATGTGAATACCGCTCATGGAATCAGTAGAACATTACCGCAGCTGATATACTTCATACACCTTTTCGCCTGCGCGGAAGGTGTCCGTCAGTTCGGCGTTTACATGATAGGTATGCCGCAGATACATGACGGTGGGATTTTCCTTATGATAGAGTCCCTTTTTGAAAATGAAATAAACATGCGGGTTTTGTATGAGGTCTTCGCCGAAGTCTTCTATGCCGTGCGCAGCCAGTTTGAGACGGCTGTTGGGACTGCATACGACACCCCAGTTTGTATAGAAGAAATTCTGATACGTGTCCGTCTCCGTATCAAAAGGCGATTCGCAGTAATTCTCCAGCGTATCGCTGCCATAAGTCCAGATATAGAAGTTATCCGGCCGGTTCCGGCAATATTCCTTCAGATCTTCCCATACGGCCTGATGTACATGATAGGACGCATCGATATCCTGCTTGGTACTGTAAATAGAAAACAGGGACAGTATTGTTACACAGGCGAGCAGCGAAACGAGCGCTTTTTTGCTTTTGAGTGTAAAGAGGTTAAATCCGAATAAAATACCGAGCAGGATCATGAAGTCCGCAGCAATTAACGGCTGGATGATCCGTTTGGGAAAACGTGCGCCATACAGGAGATATCCCCATGTGACGGTCCGGCCGAACAGGTAGAAAAAGAACGCCGCCAGAGCAACAGGATTGCGTCTGTGAAAAATCAGGAACAGCGTCACCGGAAAAAACAGCGCAGCGCAGAAGTTAAGCGGCTGCATGCCGTTTTGATAGAGAAACACCTGCAGACTGTCCGTGACGATTTTTTTAAGCTGTGCCGGTATGGAAATCTGTTTCTGATAATGGTCCTTTGCAATCCGGTGCATCTGCGCCCAGTCTTCCACACTCATGCCATATCCGATGTACGGCGCGCCGCTTTGCATGTAGAGATAGGTTTCCTGATCGATACCAAGTTCTGCCAGTTCTGCGGTGCATTCTTCGTAGGGCGGCCATGTATAGAAATCCGTAACGCGCTCTCTGTAGTAGTTGATCCTGACATAATCGGCCCATTCATCCGAAGAGTAGGCAAATGTATGGACACCGTAAAGCGCACCCAGACCAAGGCACAGAAGAAGGCCGAGAGCGAACAGCTTCAGAAAATATTCTTTATAAAAACGCCTGTTGGATATAAGCCATTTGGAAAGCCATATCATACCGGCAATCGGGAGTATCATATAGAAAACATTCTGCCGCATGCAAAAAGCGAGCCATGCCAAAAAAAGGGTAGGGATATTTTCTTTCAGATAAGTCAGGAATCCATTGTCGGATCTGGTCGTGATAAACCAGAATAATGCCGTAACAACAGCAAATCCCGCAGTGGTAGTATACTGGACTTCACTGATGACATTAAGATCCAGCAGGAAAAAAAGCGTTGTCAGGATCGTAAGCGCCGGCAGAAGAATAGAATCCGAACCGGAATGTTTTCGCCAGAGCTGAAGCATCCGGCAGTAGATCAGGAAAATACACAGGATATGTACGCTGTGCTGGAACAGACCAAACCACGGAACGGAGCTGTTGATCTGATACAGTCTGCACAGAAACCGGGACAACGGATAGAGGAAGAACAGAACATGAGCGTCCGGGTAACCTAAATAGGCGCCTGAGAGGATGCTGTACATCCCCCAGTCGTCGTTTATTCCATCGACGGGTTTGATATATATTAAAAGAAACAGATAAAACAGGATCGTAAATAAAAGAAAGATCAGCTTGTCCGAAAAATGGCATGCTGCAGAGCGTCGTTCTTTTGTCGAAAATGTCAAATGCTTTAACTCGGGATTGTGTTTTGAAAATGACATATATGTCAATCCTTTCTGATTGCGTTCACGGCTTGGAAAGCATCGGGATAATAGTGCTGCCATACATATTTACAGTTTTATTATTATATACTATAAATAGGCATGGTTACAAGTTTTTATGGGAAATAGCATGATAGTCGTAAAATATTAAGAAATTCGAAAGGTTTCATTAATAATTGCAGAGAATGATTTCCGCGGGATAAAAAGTGTGTTATAGTTGATTTAACAGGAAGGTTATAGAAATCATTCACGATCATAAAGGAGTGTGAGCTGAAATGGATCATAGAAGAGGAAGAAGAAACGGAGAGGATCATAATTCGTATCTCAACGGCAGGATTACCCTGCTGGCTATTATGATAGGGTTCTGTATTCTTGCCATAATAGAGATTGCTTTCGGGCAGGCAAGATTAAAGACGGAAAAAGAAAGACTGGCTATGGAAGAGCGGAATTATCAGGCTATGCAGGCGGCAGAGCTTGAAAAAGACGCCGTATCCGAGCCGGAGCAGGAACAGACGCCTGAAGAACCCCGGACAGAGGATGCGCAGGATAATACAATAACGAATACCAATTATGTTCCTGAGCAGAGTACGGATACACAGGTAGTCGATACGACAAACAATACGGCCGACGGAACCGCCGATGGCGCGGATCCGGCAGTGCAGACCGCAGAGGACGATACGAAAGAATACGATATGCAGCTCGTTTTTCTCGGCGACAGTATTTTAGACAATACCCGTGAATATGACGGGGTGGCGACGCTGATTGCAGGCGCCTGCAATGCCAGAGTATATAATCTTTCCATTGGAGGGACGACCGCGGCGCTGAAGCAGACGGATCAGTATGACTTTAATAATTGGAATTCTTCCTCCCTGCTTGGCGTTGTGAATGCCATAATCGGCAATATAGATAAAAGTTTCTTCAAGGATTATAAAGCAGGGCAGGTCATGAATACCTGTGATTTCTCCCAGACGGATTATTTTATCATCGAGTATGGCGTGAACGATTTCCTGGCGCAGGTTCCGGTCAGCAAATATCTGGAAGGCGGCGGTGAATTAAATGTACAGAATTATCACACATATGCGGGGGCGCTTGATATTGCCGTAACGCTTTTGCATGATACTTATCCGAATGCGAAGATTCTGGTGATCGCACCGCACTACTGCCAGATATTCAGCGGAGAGACTTTTATCGGCGATGGATATTCCCTCGATTATGGTTACGGCGCGCTGATCGATTATGCGAGAGTCTGCGGCTATGTGGCGGAGCAGCATAAGGAAGATGGCGTCATGTTCTATAATGCGTTTGAAGAGAGCGGCATCAATGCCTATACGGCAGACCAGTGTCTTGAGGACGGCATTCACCTGACTGCGGAAGGCCGGCGTAAATACGCGGAATATGCGGCCAGACTGATATTGGCTGACTTTAACCGCGAAGAATAAGCCGAAGATCAGAGATCTTCGGCTGCGAGTTTGGGCATCATGCCCAAACATCGCGGGTTGAGTCAGAACGGAAGAAATGATGAAAATTTAGCTGCGGATTTGGGCGGTTAGCCCAAACATCGCGGGCTGCGTCAGAAAATTGGGTTGAAAAAAACGGCGGAATCCGATATAGTGGAAGTAACGGACATGTTGGGAAAGGATTGGATTTTGGATGAGCAGAGAAGAAGTTTTTGAAAAATTAAACGAAGTTTTCAGGGATGTGTTTGATGATGAGGAAATCCAGGTGACCGATGCAACCACTGCGGATGATATTGAGGAATGGGATTCTCTGGAACACATCAATCTCCTGGCGGCAGTAGAACAGGAATTTGGCATGAAATTTAATATGGGACAGGTTGTGTCCATGAAAAACGTGGGTGAGATGGCAGACATTATCATCAGCCAGATCGGTTGAGCAGGAGCGGAGACCGGAACAAAAACGGATGATAACGTATTATGCACACGGATGGAGAACACAGAGCAAATAAAGAATACAAAACAGATCATAGAAAGTGCGTCCTGCGCACTTTCTATTATTTTGGAGGTTCATAAGGACCGTTATTTGATCAGTTCGATCATTCCAAGGAACGGACTCATCAGAAAAACCACTTCCCTGTTTTGCAGGGCGGGAGCAGGGGTGAGCGTATCAATGGCCGTGAAACCGTCTGACACAAGTGTCATATAGTCCTGCTCGAAATGTTCCGTTTCGTAGCAGATGTGATAAGGACAGTTTTTGTATTTTTTCATCAACCCGGATACGACGGAATCTTTTGCAACCGGTGAAACCAGTTCGATGAGGTAACCGTCTTTTTGCAGGAAACAGATGTTGACCTTACGGATATCGTCATATATGGTATCCTGCGCGGTCTTGTACCCGAGATTTTGAAAAGCGTTTATTGCGGCGTCCATTTTTTTTACAAGATAACCGATGTGGTGTACTTTCAGTGATGGCATAATCGTTCTCCCTTATTGATAAATGTTTCAAGATTGTGTATATTAAAAAGTAGCGGTAAATGATTCATTTACGAACTTACAGTCATTATACAGGAATTTAGGGTTTTTGGGAAATCATTTTCCTGCCCGGTAAGGTAAATTGCCGCAGGATGAACTTGAAATGGATGTTTTTTACATGAGGGAACTGATATGGGGAAAATAAAGGCGCTGTATGATCATAACAAGGATTTTGTCATGGAAGTGATCCATTTCGGTATAGTCGGTGTGATAAATACAATGATGGGCTGGGGCATCATGGCCGTATTATATAATCTGATTCATTTAAACTACTGGTTATCCACGGGGATCTCTTATTTTATCGGGGGTGTTTTTTCATATCATGCCAACGGTAAAGTGACTTTCAAAGTGGAGAATAAGGATAAATGGCTGCCGTACCGGTTTGCCGCCAATCTGATCGTCTGCTATCTGATCGCTTTTGGCGTGGCGAAACCGCTTGTGATCCGTATCCTGGCAGCGCAGCCTGCCGTGATTGTGGACAACGCGGCGATGGCGCTTGGAACGGTGATTTTTGTCGCACTGAACTTTTTCGGACAGAAAATAGTGGTTTTCCGCAAAATAGGAAAACGTAAGCAGGGAACAAAGGAGCAGCGCAATTGATGAAAAAAATAACAGAACATACGTTATTTATATGGATCTCAAAATACTGGTTTCTTTTCCCGATCCTTGGGTTTCTATTGTTTGAAGGGATTGTCTTTGGTTACTATGGAGAAAGAAGCTATATCGGCATTCATGACAATCTGGACCTGTTTCTGGCACAGTTCCAGATGTTAAAAAATACGGACTCTTTCTGGGCGCATGATGTGGACGTGCCGTTCCTTGGCGGCATCAGCAGAGATAATCTGCCTTCGGAATTATCGCTTTATACGCTTTTGTATATGATCTTTCCGACGTTTACCGCATATATACTGGGACTGCTTTTCAAAATCGTGCTGGCGGTCATATCCTTTAGACTGTTAGCTAAGGAATTGTATGCGGACAAGTATATGCAGTACCGGCCGATCATCTATATGACAGGGTTTGCTTATGGTATCCTTCATGTTTTTCCCGCTTTTGGTTTTGCTTTTGCATCGATGCCGCTTGCGGCCTATTTGTTTCTCCGAATATACAGAAAGCCGGAGAAATGGCTGTATCTGCTGCTGTTTTCCTATCCGCTTGTATCCTATTTTTCTTATATGGGTATTTTTATTCTGGGGTATGGGGTGATCGCCTTTATCTGGCTTTCTATCAGAGACAGGAAACCTGTCTGGCGGCTTTTACTTGCAGTCGCCGTTCTGGCGCTTGGGTATATCGGATGTGAATATCGTCTGTTTGGACAGATGCTTCTTAGCGATGAGGTGACGATTCGCTCCACGATCGTAAATGCCGATCTGTCTGTAACAGAGGCGCTTCGAGAGATGTTCACCGTATGGAAGGAAGGAATTTTTCATGCGGATGGTGTGCACGGCAAACTGATTCTGCCGGTCTGCATCCTGTATTTTATTTATAATAACGCACGATATATAATGAAAAAGCAGGCCCGCGGCATTCTGCATGATCCGTTCAATTTCGTTATGCTGTTTCTTGTTTTTAATTGTGTTGTGTATGGATTGTACGATTTTGCGCCGCTTAGGGAACTTGTGGAGAAATTGGTGCCGCCGCTTCAAGGCTGGCAGTTCAACCGTACGGTGTTCTTTAACCCGTTTCTCTGGTATGCGGCGCTGTTCCTCATCTGCATGCAGTTATATGACGCAGGTGTCATACAGATGTGGATTGCCAATGTACTCGTCTGCATTGCAGCTTTGATCGTCATACTGGAGCCGACACGGTACAATGATATTTATAACACTTGTTATCACCGTGCATATGAATATTTTCATGGAACGGAAGCTGATGAGTTTACGTATGAGCAGTTCTATGCGCAAGATTTATTTGAGGAAATCAAAGAGGATATCGGGTATCGGGGAGAATGGTCGGCGGCGTACGGTTTCCACCCGGCCGTACTGGAATATAACGGTATCGCGACATTGGACGGATATCTTGGTTTTTATCCGCAGCAATATAAAGAAGATTTTCGGAAAGTGATCGCGCCGGCGCTGGAGCGGGTAGAAGAGACAAGGATCTATTATGACGATTGGGGCGCGCGGGTCTATTTATATTCCGGCACCGATCTGAGCATTGTGCAGGCAACAAAAAGTATCCAAGCGACGGATTTTGATATTTATATTGATTCAGAGAGCTTTAAGGCGCTCGGCGGAGAATATATTTTTTCCCGGCTGGAGCTTACAAACGCGGAAGAAGCGGGGCTTGCCCTGCTTGGCAGTTATACCGCCAAAGATCAGAGCTGCACGATATATGTTTATCGGGCCGAATAGATGGACAATTGCATTTGCCTGAGACTAAATAAAAGAAAGAGAGAGAAGACTATGCCGATCAGAGTACACAATTTTGCAGGAGTGCTTGGCTGGAATGCCAGAAAATATCTGCCGGGATTATCGACGGAGAGCTATTTGAAACTGCAGTTTCTGACAAGAAGAAAGCAGCAGAAGAAGTATATAGAGTATTTCTTTGCGCAGAAGGAGACGCCGCATCCGCTTGTGGTGAATTTGGAGACGGTAAACCGCTGCAACAGTACCTGTGAATTCTGCACGGCGAATATCCATGCCGAAAAGCGGCCCTATATGAAAATGCCGGAAGAACTTTATTATTCGATCATTGACCAGCTGGCGGAATGGGGATATAAAGGGCATCTGACATTGTACGGCAATAATGAGCCATGGCTGGATAAAAGGATCGTGGAATTCCACGCATATGCGAGAGAGAAGCTTCCGGATGCTTTTATCTTCATGTCCACGAACGGGCTGCTTCTGGATATCGATAAGGTCAGATCGATCATTCCGTATGTGGATCAGCTTATTATCAATAACTACTGTTTGGATATGAAACTCCACGATAATATCCGGAAGATCTATGAGCATGTGCAGCAAAATCCCGATGAATTCAAAGATGTGGATATTCTGATACAGATCCGTTATCTGAAAGAAGTATTGACAAACCGGGCCGGCAGTGCACCGAATAAGCAGTCAAAGGGGAAGATCATCAAAGAGACCTGTCTGATGCCGTATACCGACATGTGGATCATGCCAAACGGCAAACTCGGTATCTGCTGCTGCGATAATTTTGAGGTGACCGATCTGGCAGATCTGCATGAAGTGCCGCTAAAAGACGGTTGGAACAGCGCACAGTATCAGACGCTCCGGGACGCGGTCAAAGATGGAAGACAGAATTATCCGTTCTGTAAATACTGCGATTTTATTGACGCAGGACTCCGAATGGATGCCGTAAACGATGTTTTGAAGCATCACGATAAAATGCACGGAGCAAGACAGTCGGTCTTTAAAAAGGGATAGGGATGAAAAAGAGCATGCGGAAAGCAAAATTGAATAAAAATCACATGTTATTAAAAGGCATCCTGCAGAAAACGCGGTTTTTGAGAGCTGCGGCATTTGCATGTGTGTTTCTGCTTTTTCTGGGAGGATGTGCCGGCAATACGGACACAGCAGATATGTCGGACGCCGATATGGATACAGCGGGCAATGCCGGTGAAGAAGCGAATGAAAACGAAGGCTCCGATACGCCGCCGGGCGAAGGCTGGGAAATCGTGGAAGAGGAAAACATACCGCAGCAGAATGCGGAAAATACCCCGGCAGATACGGAAACAACGTATCTATCCATTCTGGGAGACAGTATTTCTACATTTGACGATTGGATTCCGGAGGGATATTATGACTTTTATCCCATGAACGGAGCAGTGGCGGATGTCGGACAGACATGGTGGAAAATGCTCCTCGATGATACGGGAATGCAGTTGTGCGTCAACGGTTCCAGCTCCGGCAGTACATGCGCCGGGGATTCGACAGGAACTGCCGATCCCCAGCATGGATGCAGCGATTTCCGGATAAACGGCCTTACGGCGGCAGATGGCAGTATTCCTGATGTGATCATCGTATATATGGGGACGAATGATTTTATCAAAGCCGTACCGCTTGGTGATAACGATGGGACAAGAGCGGTAGCGGAAGGAAGTATTGAGAATTTCAGTGATGCGTATTGTCTCATTCTGGATAAGCTGCATGTACGATATCCGGATGCGCAGATATTCTGCTGTAAGTTAATGCCGGTCGGCGTTGTGGGAGCCGATATGACATATGAGCCGTTTGTCAATGAACAGGGAATGACAATAGACAGTTACAGCAGGCAGATCGAGACCATTGCGGCGGCCAAAGGATATCCGCTGATCGATCTGGAGAATTGCGGGATGACGATGGAAAATATGATACAGTATGTGTCGGATGGGGTGCATCTGAATCCTGAAGGAATGAAATTGATCCGTGACGCGGTGGAAGCGGTTATTGCAGGGAATTAATACAGATCCGGCTGCGAGGCAGTTCAGATAAAAAAACGGCGGGGTAATCCCGCTGTTTTTTTATTTTCCGGCCTCATGATATTCCTGTTCGGTATTGACGCTCCAAATGTTATCTTTGTTTTGGATGCCGTTTACAATATTTTTGACGGTCTCAAAAGAGGTCATCATGGAATGATCGATGTTGTTGTAACGGTGCTGTCCGTTTCGGCCTACACAGTAAAGGTTGTCGATGGACTTCAGATAATCCACCAGCGTATCAATATCCTTGTAGGTGTCAAAATAGGCAGGGTAGGCTTTTTTGACCCTTTCCACGTGAGAATCCATAACTTCGTCAGGAGAATCGATCAGTCCCATACTGACGATTTCCTGTACGGCAAATTCCGTGAAATCTTTATCCGACATCGTCCAGTACTTGTCCCCTTCGGAAACAAAATATTCCAGTCCGATCCACACGGTATGTTCCAGGTCTTTGATCATGTAGGGCGACCAGTTATTATAGATCTGGAAACGTCCAAGCTGTACGGAACGATCCTGTACATAGACCCAGCAGTCGGGAACGATGTTGTTTATCGTTCTGATTTTGGTCTTGTTTTTCAGATTCAGTTTCGGAAGCAGAAGACCTACGGTCATATAATCACGGTACGGAAGACCCGCGGCAATCTCGGCAGGCGTTTTGGGGACGTCGTTCATACCGGCAACAAGGTCCTTCACCGGCATTGAGGAGATGAAAATATCGCCATCCACCGTTATCTTTTCCCCGTTTGTTTCATAAGTCAGGGAGGTGATGCGGTTGTTTTCATCTTTGTGAAGGTTTGTCACTCTGCTGTTTGTCAAGATCGTACCGCCCAGTTTTCTGATCTCCTGTGCGGTCACGTCCCACAACTGGCCGGGGCCGAGTTTGGGATAGCTGAATTCTTCGATCAGGGAAGTCTCAACCTTGCGGTTTTTCTTTCCCGGCAGCATTTTGCCGAAGACGTCCTTGATAATGGCAAGGATAGACAAACCCTTCATGCGCTGTGCACCCCAGTCGGGCGCAATGTCGCTCGGATGTCTGCCCCAGAGATTTTCCGTGTAATATTCAAAGAACATGGAATACAGTTTTTTGCCGAAACGGTTAATATACAGGTCTTCAAGCGAGTTTTCTTTTCGTTTGTGAATGACTGCGGCAAGGTAGCTGAAGCCGGACTGGAACGTCGCAGCCAGTCCCATGTTTTTGAACGTTTCAAATTTAAAGGAAATCGGATAGTCGAAAAATTTCCGGTTAAAATAAATACGGGATACTCTGTGACGGCGCAGCATGACTCTGTCGGTTTTTTCAGGGTCGGGGCCGCCCGGTGTAAGCGTCATTTCGCGGTTTAGCACGATATCGTCATAAGTAGGCGATCCCTGGAGGGGAAGCATATTGTTCCACCACTCGTTGACTTCCGGCACTTTGGAGAAAAAGCGGTGACCGCCCATATCCATGCGGTTGCCTTTATAATTTACCGTTTTGGAGATACCGCCCATATCGCCGCTTTCTTCCAAAACGGTGACTTCGTATTCTTTGCTTTGCTTTAATAACTCATAGGCAGCCGTCAGTCCTGCGGGACCCGCGCCGATCACATATATTTTTTTCATGAAATTCCCTCGTTTTTGCTATAATAATACATATTACCACGTTTGAAGGGTAATGTACAGTGCGGGTTTGCGGGTGCCTGACTGCGGTCCGGACAGGAGCCGGCCGAGGCGGTTTGACAGGGCCTTCGCAGGTACGTTTGTACCGCTTCTGTCCCCGTCAAACCGTCCCGGCCGACGCCTGCTCGAACCGTTACTGGACATCTCCTGCGATTTGCTGTAAACTGGAAGAACAATCATAACAAGGAAGGACGGGATTTTTATGATACAAATAATGGCATCTGTTTTCTGGCTCTTGGCAATCCCGTTTGGCATCGGTCTGATTCCGGTCCACTTTCTTTCGGAGAGAAAGAAAAATCCGGGGATAACTTTACTGGCGGGGTATCTGCTCATGTGGGCGGTTTTTGAAGTGATCACCGTTCCGGCCGTTCTTTGGATCAAATACGATAATTTTCAGTTTGTTTTGCGCATATTTACGGCGGCGGCCATGCTCTTTGCGGCGGCCGGGATCGTGGTCCGGTATCTGGGCATCGCCAGGGAACGCAGCAGAAATATGTATGCAAAGCCTTTGATCAGTTATGAGAAAGAATACAGGCCGGGCATCGAGGCGAAAACGGAGTGGGCGCTGTTTTTCATCATAGTCGGTTTCAGCCTGTATATGGCTGTGACAAGGGCGTCTTTTGACGGCGACGACGCTTATTATGTCGTGCAGTCGCTTATGGCGCAGCAAAACGGTTCCATGTATAAAAATCTGCCTTACACCGGGCGTTCGGCGTCTCTCGATGTCAGACATGCGCTGGCGGTCTTTCCGATGTGGATCGCATTTGTGGCGGTACAGGCGGATCTTCACGCGACGATCGTTTCCCATGTTGTTATGCCGCTTATTCTGATGCCGCTTACGTATCTTGTTTTTTATGAGATCGCGAAAATATTGTTTGCGGAGAAAAAAGAAAATATTCCTGTTTTTATGATCGTTATGGCGCTGTTTCAGTTATTCGGGAATGTATCGATTTATACAAACGAGACGTTTTTCCTGACAAGGACCTGGCAGGGCAAGTCTGTAGCGGGCAGCTTCGTGATACCGATGGTGTTTTTGCTGCTGTTGTGGATTTTTGACGAAAAGCGGAAGAAAGGGCAGGATGCCTGTTTCTGGATCATGCTTGTCTGTCTGCATCTGACGGCCGGGATGTGCAGTTCCATTTCCGTATTTTTGCTTGTGATCCTGCTGGCAGTTTCGGCTTTTTGTCTGATGATTGTAAAACGGGATATCAAAGCGCCTCTGATGCTGGGGGCGACCTGTATACCGAGCGCTTTGTATGTGCTGCTTTATCTGCTGATAAAATAAGGTAAAAATGGAGAACTGCGATGTGGGGTATTTTTTTAGAAAGTCTGGTTATTTTTCAAAATTATGTCGGATTTCATCAATATAGATTTCTCTTTGTCATTTATCTGGTCTGTTTGCTGTATTTGTGGGTGGCGGAGAAAAAGAAAAGTTTTCGTGCCATTTTCGTCTATACACCGACGATCCTGCTGCTTTGTTTTTTTAACCCGTTGTTCCGGAAAGCTTTCGTGGCGCTTTTGGACGATGCGGAGACGTATTACCGGCTGTTGTGGCTGCTGCAGATGAGCATGGTCAGCGCATACGGCGCAGTGAAATTGTTTGGCAGGTTCCGAAAGACGGGACTGATCGTGACCGGTGCAGCGATCGTGCTGTGCGGCAGTCTTGTTTACCGCAGCGAGCATATTACCAGGGCGCAGAACTGGTATCATCTGCCTGCGGAAGCCGTGGAAGTGGCGGACATTTTAAAACCTGCGGAAGGCCGCGTGATGGCAATCGTGCCGGCAGACCTGGTCTATTATATCAGGCAGTATGAGACAGCCATTAACATGCCTTACGGAAGAGAAATGCTGATCGCCAGATGGGATTATTATAACGATCTCTATGAGGCGATGGAGCGGGCGGAAGTGATAGAGACGGCATCTTTTACGGAACTTACGCGAAACTACGGCTGTGATTATGTTGTTTTGAAAAAAGACAGAGCGGTAGAGGAACCGCTTACGGACTTTGGGTTTATTTTATATGCGCAGACGGATAATTACCTGATCTATCAGGATACGGAGGCCGGAGAACAGGCAGGAACGGGGCGTTAGGACAACATGCTGTTTAATTCTTATATTTTCATCTTCTTATTTTTCCCGCTCTGTCTGGCGGGATATTATACACTGATTCATTTTCGGCAGAGGGAACTTGCAAAAATATTTCTGACATTAATGTCATTTTGGTTTTACGGTTATTTTCAGATCAATTATCTTCTGATCATGGTACTCAGCATCGCCGGAAACTATCTTTTTCATATCCTGCTTTCCCGCGCGGGATCCCGTGCACGGGCGAAAAGTCTTCTGGTCCTGGCCGTGACGGCCAATCTGGGCGTATTGTTCTATTTCAAATATTATGATTTCTTCGTGGATAATGTCAATGCACTGTTCGGGACGTCATTCATGCTAAAACATGTGCTGCTTCCATTGGGAATCAGCTTTTTTACCTTTCAGCAGATCGGCTTTATCGTGGATACTTACAGAGGAGAGGTGCGGGAATGCGGTCTGTTCTCTTATGCTTTGTTCGTCTCCTTTTTCCCTCAGCTGATTGCCGGACCGATCGTCAAACAGTCCGAAATGCTGCCGCAGTTTGCTCACATAACGGAGAAAAAAGCCGACTGGGAGAAGATCTATAAGGGGTTTATGCTCTTGATCGCCGGTTTGTTCAAGAAAGTGATCCTGGCGGACACGTTCGGAGCAGGGGTGGATTACGGTTATGCGAATATCGCTTTGCTGGGCCGCATGGACGCGGTGTTTGTAATCATAGCGTATTCGCTGCAGCTTTATTTTGATTTCAGCGGATACTGTGATATGGCAAGAGGGATCGGCGCGATGCTTGGGTTAGAGATACCCGTAAATTTTCTTTCTCCATACAAATCTCGTAATATCGTGGATTTCTGGAAGCGATGGCATATTACGCTGAACCGTTTTTTCACCGCTTATGTCTATATACCGCTTGGGGGAAACCGGAAAGGAAAAGGCAGGATGTATGTGAATTTCCTGATCGTTTTCTTTTTAAGCGGCCTTTGGCACGGCGCGGGCTGGAATTTTATCGTGTGGGGAATGATGCACGGTGTACTGTATGTCGTTACAAGATGGTGGATGGAACGGCATGGAAGCGGCAGCGGAAAAAGAGAAAATATGACAAAAGTGTCATTTAGTTGCATTCTTCGAAAGTTTATGACATTCATGTCAAAAATATGCTTGTTTCTGTATGTCAGCATTGCATGGGTCTATTTCCGGGCAAAGGATGTTGCGCAGGCGAACAGTCTGCTGCACACGGCATTTTCAGGGAAGCTTCAGAAGCTGTCTGTCGATTTGGCGGAATGTTTTGAACTGGATGAGCTATGGTATATTCTGAAGGTTCTGCATCTGGATCAAATGGCAGTCAGCAGGTATATCCTGATGTTTTTCATGCTGGCAGCAGGCATCGGCCTTTCGATGTTCGGACGAAACGCAGGCGAGATCGTGGAGAAGATGAAAGGAAAGGCTGTTACGGCAGTGCTTTTCGGCGTTGTTTTTGTCTGGTGCGTCTTGTCGTTTTCACAGGTCAGTACGTTTTTGTATTTTAATTTCTAAAAAAGGAGGAAATACAGGAGATGAATCCGTTTAAGAAAAGTCTGATCATAGCGGTCTCTACAATTTGTATCCTGTTCGGCGCCGTTACGGCTCTTGTTTTTTATGTGGATCCCTTTTTCCATTACCACGAGCCTCTTTCGGATTTTCCTTATCTGGTGGACAATCAGTTGAGTCAGAATCCGGGCATGGCCAGAAATATGCAGTATGACAGCGTAATCCTCGGGTCTTCCATGACAGTCAATTTCAATACGCACTGGTTTGCGGAGGAACTCGGACTAAATACCGTTAAATTAAACTACAGCGGCGCCTATCCGAAAGACCAGTCAAATATCATGGAACTTATTTTTGACAGCGATAATCAGGTGGATGCGGTTTTCCTGGGGATCGATGTCATGACTTATACAGGCGGAGTGGAAGAGACCAAATATCCGATCCCGGAATATCTGTATGATGACAATTATATCAATGACATCCGTTATGTTTTGAATAAGGACGTTGTTCTGAATTATATCCTGCGGCCGCTCGCGGATCCGGACAAGACGGATCTTGCTACGGTTTATGCAAGCTGGTGGACGGATGAATATTATAATAAACAGTGGGTGATGCACAATTATGAGCCGCCGGAACAGATCCGGGAAGTTACGCCTGCGGATGCTTATCTGGAGAGTGTGGGAACGAATCTGGAAGTCAATATCTGTCCGTATATTGAGGAGCATCCGGAGACCGTTTTTTATGTTTTTTTTCCGCCGTACAGTATTTTGTATTGGAATGACGTGATCTGTGAGAACCATTTGGAAGCCACTATGGCCGAATACCAGTATATTGCGGAGAAAATGCTTGCTTATGAAAATGTGAGGGTGTTCTTTTTTCCGAATCAGGAATGGATTGTGACCGATTTGAATAATTATGCGGATTACAGCCACTATCACAAAGACATCAATCATTATATGACAAAATGTTTTGCGTCCGGAAGCTGTGAGGTGACATCGGGTGAAGAAATGAAGCAGGCGCTTTCGGATATGCGCCTGCTCATTGAAAACTTTGATTTTGAAGCTTTATTTGCGGAAGAATATTAGTGTGGGAAGAGCGTCTGAAACTTCCGCCGTAATACGTCATTCTTCCTGTTAATAAATAACAATAGTTATATTACGTGTGCTATATTATTCTGCATCATTCTTTTCCTGCGGCAGGATACAGTCTACGAAACGCTGTGCAAGCAATTCCTTTCCGGCTTCGTTGATGTGGATATAATCCGTCATATAATCAAGGTAATTGTCTTCGTTAATGGCGCCGTAGAAGTTGTCGATCCAGGAAACGCCGCAGTCAAGCGTTACATCCAGTTCCTTCTGCAGATAGTGGCTCAATGTGCCGTGTCCCAAGTCAACGCGGTCGCCGTTTTGGAAGTTGCCCTCTTCGTTGATACTGTGGCAGAATGTGTGCGACATGACAACGATCCTGATGTACGGAAAAGCTTCCTGCAGAGCCGTGATCGCGGTACGGAGCGCTCCTGTATAGGCAACGATTGAATACGGATCGTTCGGGTCGTCGCTTGGTATTTTATTGATATAATCAATGCCATCATACATGATGCAGATGATATCGATTTTTTCCATATCAAGGCCTTCGAGCATCTGTACGGTAGGAACGAAATCGGGATCGTAGCTGCAGTATGCCGCGGCTTCGATAATGGAGAAATCCCCCGAAGCGATTCCTTTCGCCAGGTAGGAAAGGCTTAAAGCATCCATCCAGTAACCGTCGTTATAGATTTCCTGTGTGGCGCCTATCGTGGTGCCTGTGAGAGCGCCGTTATAAACAGTGGCGCCGGATTTGGCGGCAATCTGCTGTGCCAGGCCTTTTTCGCCTTTGTCTAACGAAAAAGGATCGTTGCCGAGGCAGAGGATCGTGGTAACGCCATCGTCTTCATGCTCCTTTTTTTTGTCCGGAGCTAACGGGATAATGCTGTCCAGTACTTCGACGTCGAATTCTGTCGTCTGGAAGTTGGGGTCGTAATCGGACGGTTTGCCCTTGTTCCATTTATAGAGTTTGTACGCACAGACTACAACGATGATTACGATCGCAGATAACAGAACGATATGCAGATTAATGCGAAACGGTAATTTCCCGGGTTGTTTTTCCTGTGTCTCCGGTTCCGGAGACGTCGTATTTTTTTCGGTATCCTGATTCATGAGAATCCTCCATTCTGGTTACATTGTACCTTATTTTTTCCCGCGGTCGGCGCAGTTTATAAGCGTGCCGACAGGGATATTTGACTTTTTCGTATTTTGTATCATACCATAGTTCACACTATATTTTACTATGAAAAAAAATAAAAATCCATGTGTTCATATAATTTTAAGAAATTCGTAAGAAAAGACGCCGCATGATCACAACGAAAAAGTACCGCTAACGAATGGATTCATTGGCAGTACTTTTTTTGTATACCGTTATCGTCAAATGCAGGCCCCAAATAATGGAACGGCATGCTCAGATAGCGGATACCGCGTTGTCCATCTTGGTTTCGCTGGTTATTGCATAAGTAATGATCGCTGTCTGAGGGAGCTGGCTGTGAAGTTCTTTATACCACTTGCTGTACTTATACATACGGTAAGTAGTACTTAAATCCTGCAGCTGCATTTCATCTGTCAGACGATTTAAAAATAACTCCCGTTCTTCCCGGTTCATGGAGACATATTCCATGTAAGGGATTTTAAGCTCCGTGATACTTTCATTACAATTTGGGCAGTATCGTTTATGCCCATTCAGCATATGGACGTGATGGCAACGCTTACAATAGTGCATGTACATCATGAAAAATTCCCCTTTTCTCAGTTGATAATGTTGAAATTGTAGTGTTGCACTTATATTGTGTCAGTTTCAGACAGTAAAGTCAAGCGAATTGAGGCAGAAAATGGCAGAAAAACAATGTTAAATATCGCGTGATATGCAATTTTTGACGCAGAAAGACACAAATCGATATTTTACTGTCTTTCGTTTACCATAACAACTTGTATTGATAACCTTGCTGAAATGCCAATATTGTGTTATAATGCTATAAAATTGCGAAAAAACGAGAGGTTTACATAAACATGAAGAAAACGACAAAAGGCGGAAGGAAACAGAGGATTGAAAAGAATATCAGCAGTGTCAGCGAAGATACGCTGGAGTTCTTAAGTCTGGATGATGAGACAATAGAAGCGTACGGCCGCAGAATGCAGTCGGCTTCTTCGAAGGCTTCACAAAAGAAAGCAGCGCCTCATAAGAAAAAAGAGACGCCTGTGCATGTGAAAAATGAAAAAGATAGAAAGAAGCGTAAAACATACCGGGATTATGAACAGGAACCGGAAGAACTGGCGGAAGAAGATTTTGAAACGGAAGAATTAGAAGAAATTGAAGACGACAGGGAATACTATGAGCAGTCCCGCAGATACCGGTATGAGGATGAAGAAGATGACGAAGAGATTTATGAAGATGAAAGATACGAAGAGGAACGGTATGAGCAGGAAGTAGACGAAGAAGACGAAGACGACGAATATTATCGGGACGAAGACGAATATTACCGCGGCGGCAGAGAATACCGCAGAGACGAGGAAGAGGAAGAAGACGACGAATATTATGCGGATGAGGAAGCGTATTACGCAGACAGGGAAAACGACGAAGCGTATTACGCAGATGAGCGGTATTATGAAGAGGAACGGTATTACGCAGAGGAAGACGAAGACGAGGATGAGTATTACCGGGATGAATACTATGAGGATGAGGAAGAAGAGGAAGACGAAGACGATTACGACAGGGAAAATATCTTCGTTCGTTTTGCCGATTTTATAGCCGATATGAGTGCGCTTGATCATGTGGTCATGGTGTTTGGCTGTTTCATACTGGCAGCAGCCATTGCGACAGGCGCGTTGTATGCCGGTGCAAAGACCAAGTCCGGACAGGTACAGGCTTTTGCCGAGATCGGCACGGAAGTAGAAGACATAAAAGTGATCGGGGAAAGCGGGCTGTTAGCTGTTTCGAATGCGGAGTCCGCAAGACTTTCCCAGATGATGACCATACCGGGAGACGGAGAACAGGATCAGCCCGGTGAAGTGCAGAACACAGCGATAGAGATTGCCATGAATCTGACTTCTATCCAGTCGGATCTGAAAATCAAGTTTGTTAACAAACAGACATATAAATTGGTGAGCGGAATACCGTTTGAAGTAGAAGTTACCGGAGATAACGGAAAGGCTTTTACACTCAAAGACGAGGATAAGGACGGTATTATATATCAGACAGGCGTTTCTGCAGGTTCTTATACGGTACAGGCTGTCGCGCTCGCGGGAAGCGATTATGAGAAGTACATGTTCCCGTCCCGTGCGGAAACGATAAAAGTTACGGACTCGATCGCCTACCAGAAAGTTGATGTGGCCGATGAGATCAAGAGCGAGGCTGAGGTCAACGTAGCGCTCGAAGATACGGCCAAGCAGGATACGGTAGTCGAATCCACTCTGACGGATACCGTGGAATGGGTGGAATCTACGAGGCAGGAAGTCAATGCCGACAATAACTATTACGAGATCAATAAAACGGATATCCCTGATCCGGCAACGATCGGGCGGCTTGGGACGTTTATGAAGACAGGCGGTGAAGTCAATCCGCCGGATGTCGGAGATGGTGATAATACAGGAGATGGGAGCGGCGGCAGTACCGGAGACGGAAGCGGCGATAATACCGGAGATGGAAACGGCGGTAATACCGGGGATGGAAACGGAGATACAAAGCCTCCTGTAGTAGATCCTGATCCGCCGGCAACAAAATACACGATGGCAAGCGTTTCGGGCGGCGGCACGATACAGGTAGGCAAAACCTGTACCGTCAGCGGAACGACCAATCCGGCCGGCGGCGCGATCACATGGTCGAGCAGCAATGCATCGGTGGCGACAGTCAGCTCCTCCGGTGTAGTGACAGGCGTGTCGGCAGGAAGCGTGACGATCACGGGGACCACGGTTGACGGTGATTCCATGGGATGCAGCATTACGGTCGTGCCTGCGGAAGTTGTCTATAAATCTCTGGCAATCTCCTGTCCGTCTACGGTACAGGTAGGGAAAACCTGTACTGCCAGCGGAACGACGGATCCGGCCGGCGGTAAGATTACATGGTCGAGCAGTGATGCCAAGATCGCGACGGTGGATGCTTCTTCCGGCGTAGTGACAGGCGTGTCAGTCGGAACCGTGAAGATCAAAGGTACGATCGGCGGAATTTCACAGGAATGTACAGTTACGGTTACGGCTGCGGATGTTGTTTATAAGTCTCTGTCAATAACGGCGCCTGCCACAGTACAGGTAGGCAAGACCTGTACCGTTACCGGAACGACGGACCCGGCAGGGGGCGTGATCGCATGGTCGAGCAGTGATACGAAGATCGCGACGGTGAATTCCTCGGGAACCGTGACAGGCGTAGCGGTAGGAACCGTGAAGATCAAAGGCACGATCGGCGGACTTTCCAAAGAGTGTACGATTACGGTTACGGCTGCGGATGTCATTTATAAATCCATATCGATCATAGGAACTTCAACCATATCGGTAGGGAAAAAGGAAACATTCAAGGCAACTACAGACCCGGTCGGCGGTATCGTTACCTGGTCAAGTGATAATGAAAAAGTTGCGAAAGTAGATAAAAACGGCGTAGTGACAGGTGTGTCGGTAGGTAAGGCCAATATTATTGTTTCATGCGGAACAGTAAAGAACGCCTATACGGTGAATGTTGTCAACAGTAAGTCGACAGACACCGTGTCCAGACTGAAAGATAAAAGCGGCAGCCAGATTTATATCAGGACAGCCGATGGGAAGTATGTTGAGGCGACCTATGCCGATTATTATAAGGACCAGAAACTGTATCTGCGGAAAGCAGATGCGCAATGCTTCTATACTGGCTGGCAGACGATCAATGGATATACGTATTTTTATGATAAAAACGGCAAAGTCGTAACGGGCGAGCAGATCATACAGGGGGCAAAATATTCTTTCGGCAGCGATGGAAAACTTTCATCCGGTTCCGGCGTGCTCGGCATCGATGTATCCAAATGGAACGGTTCCATTGACTGGAATGCGGTTAAGAATTCCGGTATATCCTATGTTATTATAAGATGCGGTTATCGCGGTTCTTCGACGGGCGCTTTGATCGAGGATCCCAAATTCAGGAGCAACATTCAGGGCGCAAAGGCGGCGGGACTGAAAGTGGGCGTTTATTTCTTCAGCCAGGCTGTCAACGAAGTGGAAGCCGTAGAAGAAGCGTCCATGGTGATCAATCTGGTCAGCGGCTACGGACTGAATTACCCGGTATTTCTTGATGTGGAGTCGAGCGGCGGCCGCGGCGATAAGATCGATGCCGCGACAAGAACGGCAGTCTGCAAGGCTTTTTGTTCCACCATACAGAATTCCGGTTATGCGGCGGGTATCTATGCCAACAAAACATGGTTTACTTCTTATATTAACACCGGCAGCCTGACAGGATATAAAATATGGCTTGCCCAGTATGCGGCCGCACCTTCCTATACGGCCACCAGATACGATATGTGGCAGTATTCCTCCAAAGGGAAAGTAAGCGGTATAAGCGGAAACGTGGATATGAACATCAGTTATATGAATTACTAAATATAAAATCATTGCGGAGTGCCGCAATGATTTCAAAATCGGAATCAGGAAAAGGAGATTATGACAGGCAATGAGAACTTATCTTGTAACAGGCGGCGCAGGTTTTATCGGATCGAATTATATTCACTATATGTTCGGCAAATACGGGGATACGATAAAGATCATTAATGTGGATCTTCTGACCTATGCGGGCAATCTGGAGAATCTGAAAGATCTGGAAGGTAATGCAAACTATACGTTTATTAAGGCGGATATCTGTGACAGCGATGCGATCGGCAAAATTTTTGCACAGAACGATATTGACAGAGTCGTGCACTTTGCGGCGGAGAGCCATGTGGACAGAAGTATCAAAAATCCGGAAGTATTCGTGCACACGAACGTACTTGGCACAGCGGTCATGTTAAACTGTGCGAGGGCGGCATGGGAACTTCCTGATGGAACTTATAAGGAAGATAAGAAATTTTTGCATGTTTCCACGGACGAGGTGTACGGCTCTCTGGAAGAAGACGGCGGATATTTCTATGAGACGACGCCTTATGCACCGCACAGTCCGTATTCGGCGAGCAAGGCAGGTTCCGACATGCTGGTAAGATCTTATATGGATACGTATCATTTCCCGGCCAACATTACGAATTGCTCCAATAACTATGGACCGTATCAGTTCCCGGAGAAACTTATTCCGCTTATTATCAACAATGCGCTGCATGGAAAAGCGCTTCCGGTATACGGCGATGGGAAGAACGTTCGTGACTGGCTGTATGTAGAAGATCATGCAAAGGCCATTGATATGGTGCAGGAACAGGGAAGATTGTTTGAGACTTATAATGTGGGCGGTCATAATGAAAAACAGAACATCGAAATCATTACGATCATTCTGGAAACACTGCAGGAGATGCTGGCGGATGACGACCCGAGAAAAGCATTGGTAAGTAAGGATCTGATCACTTATGTAGAAGACAGAAAGGGGCATGACAGAAGATATGCCATTGCACCCGATAAAATAAAAAGCGAAATCGGCTGGGAGCCGGAGACGATGTTCAAGGAAGGGATCAGACGTACGATCGGATGGTACTTTGAGCATGAAGACTGGATGAAAAACGTTACAAGCGGCGATTATCAGAAATATTATGCCGAAATGTACCGGAGCGTATAAAAGTACAGTGTAAAGGGAGCATGCAGAGAATGAAAGGAATTATTTTGGCAGGTGGTTCGGGCACCCGGTTATACCCTCTCACAAAGGCAATTTCGAAACAGATCATGCCGGTATATGATAAGCCGATGATCTATTACCCGCTTTCGATTCTGATGTTGGCCGGTATCCGCGAGATACTGATCATTTCCACACCGAGGGATCTGCCGGTCTTTAAGGAATTGTTTGGTGATGGCAGCCAGCTCGGACTGCGGATGGAATATGCGGTGCAGGAGAGTCCGAGAGGACTTGCCGACGCGTTTATTATCGGCGCTGATTTTATTGCAGACGACAGCGTGGCGCTTGTCCTCGGCGATAACATATTTTACGGACAGAGCTTTTCCAAAGTATTAAAAGAAGCGGCATCACGTGACAAAGGAGCGACGATCTTCGGTTATTACGTCAGAGATCCCAGAGAATACGGTGTCGTGGAATTTGACGAGAACGGCATGGCAGTATCGATTGAAGAAAAGCCGGAACATCCGAAGAGCAATTACGCGGTGCCGGGACTTTATTTTTATGACAATGATGTCGTAAATATTGCGGCGAATGTAAAACCCTCGGCAAGAGGCGAGATCGAAATTACAAGCGTCAATAGCGAATATCTGCAAAGAGGACAGCTGCGTGTCGAAACGCTCGGCCGCGGTTTTGCATGGCTGGATACGGGGAATCATGATTCGCTTTTAGATGCCGCAGATTTCGTGGCGGCGTTCCAGAAGCGTCAGGGACTTTATATTTCCTGTATCGAAGAGATTGCCTATAAAAGAGGATTTATTGATAAAGAGCAGCTCTTACGATTGGCGGAGCCGCTTCTGAAAACAAATTACGGCAAATATTTGACAGAGGTTGCGAATGGACTCTAGAAAATTAAGAAGAACTTTGTTTATCGTTATCATGATGTTTTTCATGATAACGGTAATCGTTATGATGGCGAACTGGGAACTTGTACAGGACAAACTCGGACTTGCCGACAGGACACAGGGTGCGGAACCCGTAATGGCACAGGATGAGACGCAGGATAAACAGCTTGGAAACGATCTGCATGCGTTTATGCAGGACGAGACTTTCTTTGATACGGATACACATTATAAAAGTATCGAAACCTATTCCGGCAAGAACGTATCGCTTGTGATGAGCTCCGTTGCCAAAGATCTGCGTGTTATGATCGTAAACAGCAGCGGCAGACTTGTAACGGGAGCGCCTTTTTCCATAACGATCCAGGGCGTCGGAGAATACACGGACGACGACGAGGATGGCATTATCTATGTTGATGAACTCCGGGCCGGCGAATACAGCGTCTATATGAACGAGATAGAAGGATACCGGGTGCCCAATACCGTAACGACGATCAAAGTCAAACAGGAGATCGAGTACCGGGTTTTGGAAGACATCGAGTACATGATGCTGACGGAGAACGACGTCGACGCTTCCAAAGAGGATACGGAGGAAAAAGGTGCGGAAAATGATGCGGATGGCACGGAAAATACGGATTTTGAGACATATAGCGACAGTGTGAAAAAGGGAATCGATGTTTCCAAATGGAACGAGACGATCGATTGGGAAGCGGTAAAAGAAGATGGTGTGGAATTTGCCATTATACGATGCGGTTACCGCGGATCATCCAGCGGTTCCCTGATCATCGATCCGACTTACGAACGCAATATAAAGGGCGCCATTGAAGCGGGCATCCCGGTCGGCGTGTATTTCTTTACACAGGCAGTAAACGAAGTGGAGGCCGTGGAAGAGGCCAGTATGGTCATCAGTCTGATCCGCGAATATGATGTGGATTATCCGGTATTTTTAGACAGTGAAAGCGCCGGAGGAAGCGGAAGAGCCGATCATCTGTCAGCAGAAGTGAGAACCGCCAATCATAAGGCGTTCTTAGAGACGATCGCATCGGCAGGCTATGCGACCGGCATTTACGGTTCGACGAACTGGTTAAACAGCAAAGTGGAAATGAAGGAGCTGTCCAGTTATCATACGTGGCTTGCAGAATATGCTGATATTCCGACGTATGACGAATACTACCATATGTGGCAGTATACATCCAGGGGATCGATCGATGGTATTTCCACCAATGTCGATTTGAACCTATGCTATATGAATATTGATACGTCGATCGATCATTCGGCTTCATCCGGCGGATATTCGGGCGTCGTGAACGGCGATACCGGAAATGTGCCGGTAGAAAGTGATGACTGAGCCGGCGAAACAGGTATAACGGTCAGAATATAAGAGAAAAAGGAAAGGATACAGGAAAGAAATGGGCAGACTGACAGTAGAAACATGTGAAATAGAAGGATTAAAGATCATTACTCCCGAAGTAAGATGGGATGAAAGAGGTTTTTTCATGGAATCTTATCAATATGAGGATTTTAAGGCGGCGGGCATCGATCAGGTTTTTGTGCAGGATAACCAGTCGTCATCCGTCAGGGGAGTACTGCGCGGCCTTCATTTTCAGATACAGTATCCGCAGGATAAGCTTGTCAGGGTATTACAGGGAGAAGTATATGATGTGGCGGTCGATATCAGAAAAGGTTCCGCGACATACGGCAAATGGTACGGCGTACTGCTTTCTGCGGAAAATAAGAAGCAGTTTTTCATTCCGAAGAATTTTGCACACGGTTTTCTTGTTTTATCCGATTATGCGGAATTTGCCTATAAATGTACGGATTTTTATCATCCCAACGACGAGGCCGGTATCATGTGGAACGATCCGGATATCGGTATTGACTGGCCGGTCGGCGATATGGAGCTGATCCAGTCGCAGAAAGATACCAAATGGGGCGGTATCAGAGAATTTACCGAAAGATATCGGAAATAAGGCGGGGTTTTGGCAGGAAAATGGAAGGTAATCATACAGAAATGACACGAAACAGAACAAAGAAAAAAGGTTCTCTTCCGAAACCCGCGGCGATTGCCATATTCTGGGGACTTGGCCTGATTCTGGCGATCGTACTGATCATGCATCATAACCCGCTTGCGGATCAGGTGACGGAGGAAATGAAAAAAGTCAGCGGCTGTGTGTTGATCACATTCACCTGCCTGATTTTTGCGCTTTTTTATGACAGGCTGACGACGATTCCGATCGAATTGTTCCAGAGCAGAAAACTGATCTGGAAACTGGCCAAAAACGATTTCAAAACACGCTATGCGGGTTCCTATCTCGGCATCGTATGGGCGATGGCTCAGCCTGTCGTTACCGTTGTCATGTACTGGATCGTATTTGACAGGGTATTCGATACGAGAAGCCAGCTGGTGGCAAGCGGCGTGGAAGTTCCTTATGTACTGTATCTGACGGCGGGACTTGTTCCGTGGTTTTATTTTTCCGAGGCGATCACGCAGGGAACCATGGCGCTGTTAGAATATACGTATCTTGTGAAAAAAGTGGTTTTCAACATCAGTATCCTGCCGATCATCAAAGTGATCGCGGCTACTTTTATCCATATGTTTTTCGTCGGTATACTGCTGCTTGTAGCGGTCGGATATGGTTATTATCCGACTGTTTATACGCTGCAGATATTCTATTACAGCTTTTGTCTGTTTCTTTTAGTGCTTGCTATGAGCTATTTCACATGCGCGCTTGTTGTGTTTATCAGAGATTTACAACAGATCATCAATATTGCTCTGCAGATCGGGATGTGGGCAACGCCGATCCTCTGGGATATTTCCATGCTTAGTGATAATATGAAATCTCTTTTTAAACTGAATCCTCTGGTATATATCGTAAACGGTTACCGAAGCGCCATTTACGAAGACGTATGGTTTTGGGAGCATTTTTATTCCTCTACCTATTTCTGGATTTTTACGATCAGCATGTTTTGTATCGGGACGCTGATGTTTCGGAAGCTGCGCGTGCATTTTGCAGATGTTCTGTAAAACGAAAAGCGGGACCGCGGAAGGAAACGGACGCCTGCAGGAATCATTCAAATGGAGTATAGGTTATGGCAGATGAGAAGATAGCAATACAGGTCAAAAATCTGGATAAAGTTTATAAATTGTATGATAAACCATCCGACCGGTTAAAAGAAACGCTGGGACTGGGGAGAAAGAAAAGGCACAGGGAGCATCATGCCTTAAAGGACATCAACCTGACGATCCGTCAGGGGGAAACGGTAGGGATTATCGGGACAAACGGTTCCGGTAAATCCACGATTCTGAAGATTATTACCGGCGTCCTGAATCCAAGCGGCGGAGAAGTGATCGTCAACGGGCGTATTTCCGCGCTTTTGGAACTCGGTGCAGGCTTTAATATGGAATATAACGGGATCGAGAATATCTACTTAAACGGAACGATGATAGGATTTACGCAGAAAGAGATCGAGGAGAAAATGAGCGATATTCTGGAATTTGCGGATATCGGAGAATATGTGCATCAACCGGTCAAAACGTATTCAAGCGGTATGTTTGTCCGGCTTGCTTTTGCCGTAGCGATCAATATTGAACCGGAGATTCTGATCGTAGATGAGGCGCTTTCTGTCGGAGACGTTTTCTTCCAGGCCAAATGCTATCATAAATTCGAAGAGTTCAAACAAATGGGCAAGACGATTCTTTTCGTCAGCCATGATCTGAGCAGCATCAGCAAATACTGCGACAGAGTCATGCTGTTAAATCAGGGCGTGAAACTCGGTGAGGGAAAACCGAAAGAAATGATAGATACTTACAAACGGGTGTTGGTGGGACAATATACGGTGGAGGATGCACAGGAGCCGGAAGGTACAGAACTTCTGGAGGACGAGCAGATTCGCGCACTGGCCGGAAGCGGCGGTAAGAATTCGGCGCCGGCGAATGTGAACCCCGAACTTTTAGAATACGGTTCTAAGAAAGCGCTGATCACGGAATACTATATAACGGACGAAAAAGGGACGAAGACCTCGGCGATCTTAAAAGGGAGCGATTTTCACATTCATATGAAGGTCGATATGGCAGAGGATATCGCGGCGCCTGTTTTTGCCTTTACGATTAAGAATATCAAGGGAACCGAGATTACCGGTACGAACACAATGTTTGAGAAAGCCTTTTTGGAATCGGTAAAAGCGGGTGAGACAAAAGAGATCGTATTTACGCAGGAGATGAACTTACAGGGGGGCGAATATCTGCTTTCGCTCGGCGTGACGGGATACGAAGGAGATGATTTCACCGTTTACCACAGACTCTACGACGTCCTGAATCTGACAGTCATATCCGACAAGAATACAGTCGGCTTCTATGATATGAATTCAAAGATAGAGATCTATTAGAACCGCGTTGCTCGAAGAATGGGACAGAAGCGTGTTTTGCAAAAAAGAGCGCGTAAAATATAAAAGGGTTATAAAAAGGTGATATATGGACAATTCTAACTATAATTCCAACGATATAGAAGAAATCGGAAAGATCAAACTGAATCTGGCGCATTATCCGGGAGAAGATTTCTACTGTGATGGCGAGATAGAAGACGAGCTGCTGCAGATTACGAGAAATTACTCGCAGGTAGAATATCCGCGCATCATAGAGGAAAAAAAGCGCTGGGAGATTCTCTACCATTTATCGCCGCTTAGGGAAAATATTGTAGAATGGCTGCCGATCGACAAATCGATGAAGGTACTGGAGATCGGTTCCGGCTGCGGTGCGGTCACAGGAGCGTTTGCGAAGAAAGCGGGCGAGGTGACCTGTATCGATCTGTCCAAAAAAAGAAGCATGATCAATGCCTACAGGCATATGGACTGTGATAACGTGACCATTCATGTCGGAAATTTTCAGGATATCGAGCCGGATCTTCCCTGCGATTATGATTATATCTGCCTGATCGGTGTCTTTGAATACGGACAGGCTTATATTGCATCCGATACGCCTTATGAAGATTTCCTGCGCATTATCGGAAAACACAGAAAAAAGGGCGGTCATATTGCCATAGCCATAGAAAATAAACTGGGACTGAAATATTGGGCAGGCTGCAAGGAGGACCATTTGGGAACATGGTTCGAGGGCCTGGAAGATTATCCGAAAGGCGGCGTTGTCAGGACTTTTACAAAGGATGGCCTTGTAAAAATAGCCAGAACATGCGGTTTTTCGGATATTTCCATGTATTATCCGTATCCTGATTATAAATTCATGACCACCCTTTATTCAGACGAACGGCTGCCTAATCAGGGCGAGCTTTCTGCCAATCTGCGCAACTTTGACAGAGAGAGACTGCAGCTGTTCGATGAAAAATCCGTCTATGATATGTTGTTGAAAGAAGGGCAGTTTCCGCTGTTCTCCAATTCTTATATGATGATACTCGGAGAAGCGCCGGCAGTAAAATATGTGAAATATTCCAACGACAGGGCGGATGCATTCAAAATAAAAACGCTGCTCATCTGCCGTGATCATAACGGGGAAAAAGTAAAACAAATAGAAAAACATGCGTTATCGGAAGGCGCAGAAGCACATATCCAGAATATTTATGATGCCTGTGTGAACCTTTCGAACCGTTTTGCAGGCGGCAGACTGAAGATCAATCGCTGTATGCTGCCTGCGCCGTCGGAACAGAAGAACCCGATGCAGCAGGAAAATGCCCGTGCCGTTTTGGAATATCTGGAGGGAACGACACTGGAAGAACTGCTGGACGACTGCCTGGAACGAAACGATATGGATAAATTTCATTCGTTATTTGACGAGTATCTGAAGGCGGTTTCTTATCATGAAGATATGCCCGTTACCGACTATGACCTGATATTTGCCAATATCCTTGTGACCAAAGATGGGGAGTGGCATGTGATCGATTATGAGTGGACGTTTGCAAAACAGGTGGAATCTAAAGAGATTGCCTTCCGTGCAATCTACTGTTATTTATTGGAAAGCGAAAAACGAAATAAATTAAATCTGGATTCTATTTTACAGAAACTGGATATATCGGAATTGGAGGCGGAACAGTACAGACATCAGGAAATGCGTTTTCAGAAGTACGTGACCGGCAAAAGAATGTCTATGGCTGAAATCCGGGACGCGATCGGTGCGCCTGTCTATACTCTGGCGGATCTGCCGCTTGCCTCTCCTGCCGGTAAATGGAAGGAAAAAGTACAGATCTACGAAGATTCCGGCGAAGGGTTTTCGGAGGAACATTCCTATTATCCGGAAGGAGACTCCCTGACAGAAGACGCTTCCGGGAAATGTATTTTACGCCTTGCCGTGAAAGAAGGGCGAAAGGCGGTACGGATAGACCCGTGCAGCGATTACTGCATCGTATATATCGAACAGATCAAATGGAACGATACGCTGCTGTTTAGCGTATCTGCGGACGATCAGGATACGGGGGGAAAGAACGGCATATGGGGCAGAGGCGGCGTGCGGACGGATCATATGCGTACAAGAGATGTTCTGCGTACAAAAGGCGGCCTGCGAATAAAGGACAGTGCGTGCATAAGGATAGCGGACTGCATATCATTAAACGGTACGGCAGCGGGAACGTACACATATGCATTTGCCACCGAGGATCCGAATATTACCGTGGAGCTGTCGGAATTGACACATCAGGCGGAAAATCTGCTGCAGATGACGATGCAGATAACAAGGATGCCGAAGGATACCATTAGCCATATGACCGGTCATATGCATAAGAGAGGACTGTTTTAGGATATGAATGAGAAATCGGTGTCATACGATTGGGAGGCTTACTACAGGGCGGCCTACGAGAAAGAAAAAAAACACAATACAGTGACTGCCGGAAAAATAGCAGATGCGGAAGCCAGGCAGGAGGATGCTGCACTGAAACTGGAGCGTATCCATAATAATGCTTTCTGGAAGCTTTCTGCGCCGGTACGCAAATGCTATCATGCGCTCGCAGCCCGTAAAGCGAAGGCAGAAGCGGATACGGAAACCGCCGTGGCTTTGGCAGAAGGGATAACAGCTGATTTCTCAAACGGAAAGATACCTTCCGGTATGTGTATAATAGAAGGAAATATAGAAATAACGAATGATATTGAAACTTTGAAGCAAATGAAACCATATCACCGGGAATATGCTAAAGAAGTTTTCAGGCAGAAGCATCCGTATCTGCAGTGGATCGCGCTGCATGAAAAAGAAGGGATGCCGGAGAATGAGAAAGCAGGTCAAAATGCCGAAAATGCCGGAAAAGATACTGCTGCGGCGGAGGCCGGAATGTTTGTCGACGGCATTCGGCAGATCGATATAGCAGGCACGGATTTATGCATCATAGCCTGCGGAAACGGCATCATCAGTGCAAAAACATATGAAAAAGTTAAAACATGGTTTGATAATAATGAGAATAACAACTGTATTTTTACTTATCCGGATGAAGATTATTATTGGGAGAACCTTTCAGGCAGGATGCATCCCTGGTTTAAGCCTGACTGGTCGCCGGATACGCTGCTGTCTTTCTGTTATGCCGGGCATATGATTATCGTTCGGAAATCACTGTGCGGGCCGCTTTGCGAAGAACTTCCAACAACGGACAGTCTGCGGACGGACAATCATGCGGATGCCTGTGCCGCAGCTTTCTATCACTTATGTCTGCGCCTTGAAGAATGTGCTCTGGAAGGTCATTATACGATCGGACATATACGGGAGGTATTGTTTCATAATCGCTATGAAGCAGATGAAAGGACCCGAAGAGAGCTTGTTAAGGCCGGTAAAGAGGGCAGGGACGTTCTGGAAATGGTCGAGTCGCTGTTAGAAAAAGAACTGGAACAGGGACGCGGTATGACAGGCGCCGGTGCATTCTGTCTGTCTGTCAGGGAAGCCGCTTTGCAAAGAAGAGGAATAGCAGCGCATTTTGAGACGGGGCAGTATCCCGGCATATACCATGTTGTTTACGAGATGCCTCAAAGGAGCATGATATCGGTCATCATTCCGTCGAAAGATCATCCCGATGTACTGGAAAAATGTTTATCCTCATTCCGGGAAAGGACAGAATATGACAGCTATGAGTGGATCGTAGTGGATAACGGCAGTAATGCCGAGAACAGAAAGCGTATGGAGCTTCTGCAGAAAGAGTACGGTTTCACTTATTTATATGAACCTATGGAATTTAATTTTTCCGCTATGTGCAATAGGGGAGCAGCCAGAGCACAGGGAGAATATCTGCTGTTATTAAATGATGATATCGAGATCCTGCATGGGAATTGGCTCCATATTATGGCCGGACAGGCATCTCTGCCGCATACAGGCGCAGTAGGAGCGAAGTTATGGTATGCAGAGGGCAGTTCGATCCAGCATGTGGGGATTACGAATATGAGGATCGGTCCTTCCCATAAACTGATCACTTATCCGGATGATCGAAATTATTATTATGGGAGAAATCAGGTCGTCTATGATATGATCGGTGTGACAGCCGCCTGTCTGATGATAGAGAAGCGGAAGTATATGGAAACGGGTGGTATGGACGAAACCATGAAAGTCGCATATAACGACGTTGATTTCTGTTTTAAACTGATTGAGGCCGGATATTATAATGTGCTGCGTAACGATGCGGTATTGTATCATGCTGAATCGCTCAGCAGAGGATTGGACGAAGAAGACGAAGGAAAGTGGGAAAGACTGCTTTGCGAGAAAGAAAATCTCTATGCCAAACATCCGACAATGGAAGGAAGGGACATTTTTTACCATAACAGCCTGATTGATAATGCTTCGCATTACGCTTGTGATTTTAAATTTGATTATGAAAGACACTTAAAAACGATAGAACCGTTTGTCGAAAATGCAGGAAATCTTGCAGGGATGACAGAAGGCATTTTGCAGCTTACAGTCGACAGAGCCGAAAAACAGCATAAGATCCATCGGGAAGAGGCGGACATTATGTTTCTTATGGGGTGGAGTTATATCCCCGGAGACGACAATGCAAAATATGAAAGAAACATAGTATTGGCGCATGAAAGCGGGGCGTGTCTGAGGGTTTGTCCATACCCCTGGTTCCGCAGGGATGCGGTAGGCGTTTTGTCCGGACAGGTCAACGTTTCACTCTCCGGATTCGTCGCACGTATCAAGAAGGAAAAGTTGCAATCCGGCGTCTGGAGGGTCGGAATGACGGCAACAGACTTAGACACGCATCAGAGTTTTCTGACATGGTCCGACAAGAAAATGGTCGTAAAATAGAACAAATAAAAGTGTGAATGTTATTTTATAAAAATAATTAAATTGATTCTGATAAAAAATGACAGAAAACAAAATATTATTCAATCACAATTAATGAAAATGTTAAATTTAGAGTTAATCACTATAAATAAAATGTGATATTAACATAACGATTGTATTTAACTGTATCATCCGGCGTCGGATCAAGGGTGTTATGCGAAATAAGAAGATAACGAAACTGCATTTTATGATGAAGAGTATGGCGCAGGACATTTGTCAGGTAAGGAGGAAAACGGCGATGGAAACACATCAGGAAGAAGAAAATCTGCATGGAAACAGGCAGACTATGGAGCAGACGGAAGAAAGCATACGGTATTATAAAGAAGCTTATGAAAGGGAACGTGAGAAGCGTGCCGTTTTGATCGCGAAGCTGGCAGATGCAGAGAGCAGAGCCGCAGACCTGGAACAGAAGCTCGAGCGTATTAAAGGAAGTGTGTTCTGGAAGCTGTCAAAACCACTGCGCTCGGCAGTGCACTTTATGCAGCGGACAAAGGACCGTATCAGCCGTTATGGAAATATCAGAGGCATTGCCAGGAAACTGGATGCCAAACGCATTGAGAAACTGGCAAAGTCACAGCACGGTACGGCAAGTTTTCCGACGCCGGAAGAAGCGGCGAAGCAAAGAGAAACGAAATTTTCCAAAACGATAAAGATCAGCATTCTGGTGCCGCTTTATAATACACCGAAGGAATTCCTGGTACAGGCAGTCGATTCCGTGCTTGCACAGACCTATGAAAACTGGGAGCTGTGTCTGGCAGATGGTTCGGACGCCGACCACGCATATGTCGGAACGTTGTGTGAGGAATATGTGCGGAAGGATGCTGCCTACGTAAATGAGCACCCGGCTCTGCAGGCGCTTGTACAAACCGGAAGCCGTATCATATACCGGAAACTGGAAAAGAACGGCGGAATCTCCGAGAACACGAACCGTTGTCTGGAAATGGCGACGGGAGATTACATCGGTCTGTTCGATCATGATGATATTCTCCATCCGGCTGTTTTATATGAATATATGAAAGCGATCTGCGAGCGGGGAGCGGATTACATCTACTGCGACGAATCCACTTTTCACGGTAACAGCATCGATAATATGATCACCCTGCATTTTAAACCGAATTTTGCCATTGACAATCTGCGCGCCAATAATTACATATGTCATTTCAGCGTATTTGACAGGAAATTATTGGAAGGAACCGAAGTATTCCGTTCCCGGTTTGACGGCAGTCAGGATCACGATATGATCCTGCGGCTGACGGCCAACGCAAAAAACGTCGTGCACATCCCGAAATTAATGTATTACTGGCGGTCGCACAAAGGCAGCGTAGCGTCTGATATCAATGCCAAAAGCTATGCGATTGAAGCGGCAAAGGGAGCCGTAGCGGATCATCTGCAGAGTCTTGGCTTTCAAAATTTTGAGATCACCTCGACAAAAGCCTTTGAGACGATTTTCCGGATTCGATATGAGATAGAGGGAAATCCTAAAATATCAATTGTTATTCCAAATAAAGACCATTATGACGATTTAAAACGCTGCGTGACTTCTATTTTAGAAAAAAGCTCGTATGATAATTATGAGATCATTATCGTGGAAAACAACAGCACATCCAAAGAAATTTTTGATTATTACGACAAACTGCGCGAACATTCTTTTATCCGGGTCATAGAATACCAGGGAGAGTTTAACTATTCCCGGATTAATAATCTGGGCGTTTCCAAAGCCGTGGGAGAGTATGTGATCCTGCTCAATAATGATACGCAGGTCATTACGCTGAACTGGATGGAGGAGCTTTTGATGTATGCACAGCGGGACGACGTCGGAGCGGCAGGCGCCAAACTTTATTATGCGGATAAGACGATCCAGCATGCGGGAGTCGTGATCGGACTGGGCGCCCACAGGACTGCAGGACATACGCATTACCGGGTGAACTACAATAACCTTGGCTATATGGGAAGACTCTGTTACACGCAGAATGTGACGGCTGTGACGGGCGCGTGCCTGATGGTGAAAAAAGAGATTTATGATAAGCTCGGCGGTCTGGACGAGTCTTTTGCGGTATCGCTTAACGATGTGGATTTCTGTCTGCGGATCAGAGAGGCCGGATACCTGAATGTGTTTACGCCTTTCGCGGAACTTTATCATTTTGAATCGATATCCCGCGGAGCGGATGATACGGGAGAAAAGGCCGCGCGCTACAATGCGGAATCGGAACGGTTCCGTCAGAAATGGCAGAATGCGCTTGCGGAGGGGGACCCTTATTACAATCCGAATTTTTCACTGGACAGAAGCGACTTTGCTTTGAAAATTAATCAGTAATGTGATAAAATAACAAAAATGGGTTTTTTGGGAACAGATACCATATTGTTACAAAAATAATGATCATATGGAGGGAAAAAGAATGGGCTACAAAGAACAGTATAATTTCTGGCTGGAAGATTCCTATTTTGACGAAGCCGTGAAAAAGGAACTGCAGGAGATCGGGGGCGACGAGAAAGAGATCGAAGACCGCTTCTATAAAGATCTTGCATTCGGAACGGGCGGACTCAGAGGCGTCATCGGTGCAGGCACGAACCGGATGAACATCTATACTGTACGGAAAGCGACACAGGGACTTGCCAACTATATTAAAAAACAGGGCGGAGAAGCAAAAGGGGTTGCCATCGCCTATGATTCCAGAAGAAAATCACCGGAGTTTGCGGATGAAGCGGCGCTTTGTCTGGCGGCTAACGGCATTAAGGCGTATGTATTCGAGTCGCTGAGACCCACGCCGGAACTTTCTTTCGCACTGCGGGAACTCGGATGTATCTCCGGCATCGTTATCACGGCAAGCCATAATCCGCCGGAATATAACGGCTATAAATGTTATTGGGAAGACGGTGCACAGGTGACTGCGCCCAAGGACAAAGAGATTATTACGGAAGTCAACAATGTAACGGATTATCATACAGTTAAGACAATGGATAAGACGGAAGCCATGAATGCAGGACTGTATCAGGTGATCGGTAAAGAAATAGACGATAAATATATGGAAGAGCTGAAAAAGCAGATCATTCATCCGGAGATCATCAAAGAAGTCGCAAAGGACATGAAGATCGTATACTCTCCGTTTAACGGAACCGGAAATCTGCCTGTCAGACGGATCCTGAGGGAGATCGGTTTTGAGAATGTCTATGTCGTACCGGAGCAGGAGATGCCGGATCCCGACTTTACAACGTTGGATTATCCGAATCCGGAAGATCCGAAAGCATTTACGCTGGCGCTGGCGCTTGCAAAAGAAAAGAATGCGGATATTGTTCTGGCGACCGATCCCGACGCGGACAGGCTCGGTATCTATGCGCTTGACACAAAGAGCGGCGAGTACGTTGCGTTTACCGGAAATATGTCCGGTATGCTGATCGCGGAATATATTCTGCGGGAAAGAACCGCAACCGGTAAAATGCCCGAAAATCCCGCGCTTGTTACAACAATTGTTACAACCAATATGGCAAGAGCGATATCGGAAGATTATCATGTCAGATTTATTGAGGTTTTAACAGGATTCAAGTACATCGGCGAGCAGATCAAATGGTTTGAAGAATCCGGCTCCAATAATTATGTATTCGGTCTGGAAGAAAGTTACGGATGCCTGGCCGGAACACATGCAAGAGACAAAGACGCGATTGTAGCCGTTATGTGTCTGTGTGAAATGGCGGCATGGTGTAAGAAGAACGGCAAGACCGTATGGGATCAGATGATCACCTTATATGAAAAGTACGGTTATTTTAAAGAAAGCCAGTATTCTATTACAATGAAGGGAATCGACGGCGCGAAACAGATCGAAGAGATCATGAATAAATTAAGAAGCAATCCGCCGAAGAATTTCGGGGAGCTGAAAGTCAGAGAATTCAGGGATTACGACACGGGAAGGACACTGAATCTGGAGACGGATACGGAGGGAGAGACCGGTCTTCCGCAGTCTAACGTATTATACTTTGACTTAACGAACGATTCCTGGTGCTGTGCACGGCCATCCGGAACGGAACCGAAGATCAAATTCTACATGGGAGTAAAAGGAACAAGTTTAGAAGACGCGGAAGCGAAACTTGCACAGCTGACAGAAGACTTAAAAGCATACTTATAAACATAGGAAGGCCGCGTCATGCGGACCGCTCCAAGGTTTAACCGGCGGAATCGTCCTGAGTTTCAGGACGATTCCGTATTATAACAGGACGACGGGAGTAAGATGGGCAAAAAGATTATTAATATAGGCAATCTGAAGAAAACAATTCACTATCTGCAAAAAAACGGTATCCGTCATACTTTTTATGCCGCAAAGGAACGCATGGAGGAGGAACGGCAGTCGGAATACGTCTATGTCGGACCGGGAAAGGATATGCTGAGCGCACAGCGGGAAAAGAGCGCCGACTGTCCGTACCGTTTCAGCATCGTCGTGCCGGCCTACGAGACGAAAGAAGATTATCTGCGGGAAATGATAGAATCCGTCAGAGAACAAAGCTATGAAAAATGGGAACTGATCATAGCCGATGCCAGTAAGAGCCATCATGTGGAAGAAATCGTAACGGCATATCAAAGGCAGGAAAATGAGGGGCGCATACAATATATCCGTCTCCCGGAGAATAAGGGGATCTCGGAGAATACCAACGCGGCTGTCGAGAAAGCGTCCGGTGATTATATCGGTCTGCTGGATCATGACGATATTCTGACGCCGGATGCCCTATATGAAATGGCCGCTGCAATTGATAGGGCAGAACAAAACGGTGAATCACCTGTTATGTTATACTCTGATGAAGATAAATATGAAGATAGCGGTTGTTATGAACATCCGAATAAGAAATATAAATATAATCTGGACTTGATTTTATCGAATAATTACATTTGTCATTTTATGTTGGTGGAGTCCGGACGAATGAAGAAATTAAAACTGCGCCGACAGTTTGATGGTGCGCAGGACTATGACCTGGTGCTTAGGATAACAGGTGATCTGCTTGGCGCCGAGCCGTCTGTGCCGGCCGTCAGATTATGCGAAAAGATCGTGCATGTTCCTAAGGTGCTTTATCACTGGCGCTGTCACGAAGAATCCACAGCCGCCAATACGGCAAGTAAACGATATGCTTATGAAGCAGGGAAGGAAGCGCTGGAAGATTTCTGCCGGCAGAGAGGATGGCAGGCACAGGCCGCACATTCTCTGCATCTTGGCTTTTATCAGATCACTTACATGCCCGATCTTTTTACGGTCCGGCCGGAAGTGGGCATCATCGGGGGCAGAATCCTCAACAGAGAGAATAGAATCGAGACGGGAATCTATGATGAGGAGGGCAGACGGCTGTACCTGGGCGTGCATAAAGAGTACAGCGGCGGTTCCACGCACAGGGCAGCGCTCTTACAGGACTGTGCGGCAGTCGATATCCGCTGTATGCGCGTGTGTAAGAAACTGCAGCCGTTGTTTGAAGAAATAACAGGAGTTACTTACCAGGAATACGGCGCATGGAAACTGGCGGATGTTTCGGCTGTTACGTGTGATGAAGAGGGATATCGGAAACTGAGTATGACACTTGGCCGCGCTGCAGCCGAAATGGGATACCTGGTTGTTTGGGATCCGCAGATCACGCTGAAGCAAAAATAAAATGGCAGAGGAAAACATATTAAAATTAAATGGAGACATAATAAATTGATAAATACAACTGTTATTATACCGAATTATAACGGCATGCAGTACCTGGAAAACTGCCTGCGTTCACTTGCGGAAGAGGAAGCCTGTATTATCGTAGTCGATAACGCTTCTACGGACGGCAGTTTTGAGATGATCGCAGACAGATTTCCTGCTGTCAGGACGATCCGTATGCAGGAAAATACCGGTTTTTGCAGGGCGGTCAATGCCGGTATCGCGATGTCGTCCACAAGATATGTTATTTTCCTGAATAACGATACGGTCGTGGAGCCGGGATTTGTAAAGGAACTGGAGACGGTCATGGAGCAGGATAAAAAGATCTTCTCTGCTTCTGCCAAGATCCTGTCCATGCAGGATCATGAGAAAATCGATGACGCGGGAGATTTTTACTGTGCGCTTGGCTGGGCGTTTGCCAGAGGAAAAGGAAAGCCGGAGAGTAAATACGGGAAAAGCTGCCGTATTTTTGCTGCCTGCGGCGGCGCGTCCATTTACCGCAGAAGTCTTTTTAAGCAGATCGGCACACTGGACGAAAACCACTTTGCTTATCTGGAAGATATCGATTTGGGCTACCGTGCACAGATTTACGGGTATCGCTGCCTGTTTGTGCCAGCTGCCCGCGTATATCATGCAGGCAGCGCTTCATCCGGTTCGCGTTACAATCGGTTCAAGACCGATCTGACTTCCAGAAACAGTATTTACCTTATCTATAAGAACATGCCCCTTTTCCAGATCGTTTTGAATCTGCCTTTTTTCATCATCGGATTTGCCGTGAAAACTTTGTTTTTTACCGGTAAGGGCATGGGAGGCGCTTATATAAAGGGATTATGGAAAGGCTTTCAATTATGCTTATCCGAAGAGGGCCGCCGGAACAAGGTCCGCTTTATGAGTCGTCATTTTTTGTCCTATTGTCGTATACAGGCCGTCCTGTGGATCAATATGATACGACGTTTCTGCTGACGGGAACGCAGCGGGAAGTTTACAAGTTGACACCATTTCCCGAATATTGTACTATAAAAAACAGTAAGACAGGATGATTCGAGCAGGCGAAGAAGATCATGGAACGAGAACCCCGGTTCCCGCCGGAATGAGAGATGGATCATGATAAAAGATAACCAGAAATATTTCAACAGATTACACCTTTTAATAGATGCTCTTGTAATAGCCGTTTCCTATATGCTTGCCTGGTATTTGAAATTTGCCAGTCCCTTTTTTGCCAGTGATCCCGCAGTGGGAGCGCTGCAGTGGCAGACATATTTTGAACTGCTTTATTTTATTGTGCCCGGATACCTGATTCTGTATTATTTTTTCAATCTGTATACACCCAAGAGAGCTACCGTTCATAAATACGAGATTTTAAATATTTTTCAGGCCAACACAGTAGGTCTGATCCTTTTGATGGCCGGCTGGTATGCCATTAAGCAGATTCATTTCTCCCGTTCGATGATGGCGATGTTTTACGTCATCAATATCATACTGTCAACGATAAGCCGTTCTATTATCCGTTCCCTGCTGCAATATTTCAGAAGAAAAGGATACAATTTAAAATATATTCTGCTTGTAGGATATTCCCGGGCGACCGAGGAATACATTAACAGGATCAACGGCAATCCGCAGTGGGGGTATGTAGTCCGCGGCATATTGGACGACGCGGTGCCGAGAGGGACTGTCTATAGAGGCGTGAAAGTCATCGGTTCCATAGCCAATCTGCTCTATATTCTGCCGGAGAACAAACTTGACGAGATTGCGATCACTCTTTCCCTGAACGATTATGACCAACTGGAGCATATCGTGGATCTGTGTGAAAAATCCGGTGTGCATACGAAATTTATTCCTGATTATAACAGTCTTTTCCCAAGCCGTCCTTATACGGAAGACCTGATGGGACTGGCTGTTGTCAATATCCGTTACGTACCGCTTACGAATACGTTAAACTGGGTGGCGAAACGGATCGTGGACATTGTAGTCTCTTTTATCGGACTCATCGTGTTCTCCCCGATCATGCTGCTTGCAGCCATTGCCATCAAGGGCAGCAGCAAAGGACCGATTATCTTTAAGCAGGAGCGGATCGGCCTGCATAATAAACCGTTTGAAATGTTTAAGTTCCGGACAATGGAAGTCCAGAAACCCGGTACGGAGAAAAAAGGCTGGACGGTGAAAGATGATCCCCGTGTGACAAAGGTCGGAAAAATTCTGAGAAAGACAAGCATGGACGAACTGCCGCAGCTTTTTAACATCATAAAAGGAGATATGAGCATTGTAGGGCCAAGACCCGAAAGGCCGCAGTTTGTAGAGAAATTCAAGGAAGAGATACCAAGATACATGGTCAAGCATCAGGTAAGGCCGGGACTTACCGGCTGGGCGCAGATCAACGGATACCGCGGCGATACGTCCATTAAGCGCAGGATCGAATATGATATTTTCTATATTGAAAACTGGACGATGTCTTTTGACATCAAGATTATGTTCTTAACGATATTTAAGGGATTTATAAATAAAAACGCTTATTAAAGTCATACTATTTCAGGAGACATAAATATTAAGAAATTCTAAAGTCTTGTTGAATATCGCGTAAGATTGTTGCAATTTTAACAAGATGTAGTATAATCGTATATGGTACTTGCGCTATTTAGTGATTTTGTACAGAATAGTGTGTGTAAAAGTGCGGAATACGAAAACAGGGAATCAAGGGAGTACATGGTATGACAAAGAAAAGTAGAGATGCTTATGAAGAAAAAAGAAGACCCGTAAAAAAATCTTCCGGTTCTTCTCATAAATCATCCTCCGCAAAACATGACTACGATTATGATTATGATGATGATATCGAGAGAAGACCGAAGAAAAAGAAATCTTCCGGGAAGAAATCAAACAAAAAAGCGCAGGCAAAGAAGAAGCGGAGACGGATCATTCTTTTTATATTGGAGATTTTTGTCCTGGTAATCATGGTGATGGTTCTGTATATTGTCCTCAAAGGTGAAAAAACCGGTAAGGTGGAACTGAAAGAAGAAGAGATCATCATTAACGACACGGTAAAAGAAAAAGAAGAGACGACGATGAAAGGGTACCGTAACATAGCGCTCTTTGGCGTAGACTCGACGACAGGCGCACTGACGAAGAATACAAGAAGCGATACCATCATGATCGCCTCGATCAATCTGGATACGGGCGAATGCAAGCTGGTATCCGTATATCGTGATACCTATCTGAATCTGAGCAACGATACTTATAATAAATGTAATGCCGCGTATGCAAAGGGCGGTCCGGAAATGGCGATCAGCATGTTAAATATGAATCTGGATATGAACATTACGGATTTCATAACCGTAGGTTTCGCCGGATTGACTGATACGATCGATGCGCTCGGCGGTGTCTATATCGAAGTAGACAGCAGTGAGATCAGCCACTTGAATAACTATCAGTTATGTATTGCGGAAGATCTGAAGCGTTCCTATACGCCTGTTACCGATACCGGATATCAGCTTCTTGACGGTTTGCAGGCGACCGGTTACTGCCGTATCCGTTATACGGCCGGCGACGACTTTAAGCGTGCGGAACGGCAGAGAGAAGTTCTGAGCGCGGTAGCCGATCAGGCGAAGAAAGCATCTCCTGCAGCGCTTGGTCAGATCGCAGGCAATGTATTTGAGGAAGTTTATACCTCCCTTGATCTGACGGAGATAGTAGAGCTGTTAGCCGATGTTGCAAATTATAACATTACCGAGACGGGCGGTTTCCCGTACGAGGATTACAGAAAGACCGGTACGATCGGTACGAAAGGTTCCTGTGTAGTTCCGGTAGATCTGGAACAGAACGTAAAATGGCTGCATCAGTTCTTATTCAATGATTATGAATATGAACCTTCCGGTATGGTAAAAGAATGCAGTGAGAAGATCAAAGCCGATACAGGCAGTTATCAATTGCATTAAATCATATTTGATATAGAGAGCAGAGGGGCCCGGCGTGCAGGGCCTTTCCTGCTATTATGGGGGAGTTTGAAAGTGGAGAGAGTGGATGTTATCATCCCGACTTATAAGCCGGACTGGAAATTTTTGGATCTGTTGGAGAAGCTTTCGCGTCAGTCGGTGCCGGTCCATCGGATCATTATTATGAACACGGAGCAGAAATATTTTGACAGACTGGTTTACGGTACGCCTTTTGTCAAGAAATATCCCAACGTACTGGTCAGACACCTGTCTAAACGGGAATTTGATCATGGGCGTACGAGGAACAGCGGCGTCAGACATTCGGATGCGGAAATTTTTATCATGATGACGCAGGATGCCGTTCCGGCCGACGAATTTCTGGTGGAAGAATTGTTAAAGGGACTGCACAGCGGAGAAAATACTGCCGTTGCCTATGCAAGGCAGCTTGCGCAGGATACGAGCTCGGAAGTGGAAAAGTTTACAAGGAACTTCAATTATCCGGAAGAGGCGGCGGTAAAGACAAAGGCAGATATCGATAAACTGGGGATCAAGGCTTTTTTCTGCTCGAATGTATGCGCAGCATATAAAAGAGAAATTTTTGATTCATTGGGAGGCTTTATCAAACATACCATATTTAACGAGGATATGATCTATGCGGCCGGCGCCCTTCGTGCCGGTTACGGTATCGCATACCGGCCGTCGGCCAAAGTATATCATTCGCATGATTACAGTAATAAGGAGCAGTTTCACAGGTATTTTGACCTGGGTGTTTCCCAGACCGACCACCCGGAAGTTTTCGCGGATATTCCTTCCGAATCGGAGGGCGCGAAGCTTGTTAAGATGACGATCGCGCATCTGCGGGAGAACGGAATGCAGTCGCAGATTCCGCGCGTGATCATCAATAATGCGTTTAAATATTTGGGGTATCTGTTTGGCAGAAATTACAGAAAGCTGCCGAGAAAGCTCATCGTGGGCTGTTCTTCCAATAAAGATTATTGGGACTGAAACATATGGCGGCCGGGCAGACCCCGGATTTCAAAGACAGCGGGAGGGTTATGAACGAATGTGTGGAATTGTAGGATATATCGGAACGAAGCAGGCTTCGCCCATTATTCTGGATGGATTGTCCAAACTGGAATACAGAGGATACGACTCTGCGGGCATGGCAATTTATGATGGAGAAAAGATCAATATTCAGAAAGCCGCGGGGCGGCTGAAAGTGCTGGAAAATCTGACGCATGGCGGCGAGAGTATGCCGGGTGTATGCGGGATCGGCCATACAAGATGGGCGACGCACGGCGCACCGAGCAATACGAATGCGCATCCGCATTTTAATGCGTCGGAAACGATAGCGGTCGTACATAACGGGATTATTGAGAACTATATCAAACTGCGAAAGAAGCTGACGCAGAAAGGGTATCAGTTTGTTTCGGAAACGGATACGGAAGTACTGGCGCATCTGTTAGACTATTATTATAAAGGAAATCCTTTGGAAGCGATCACCAAAGTACTGCATCGTGTAGAGGGTTCTTATGCGCTCGGCATCGTGTTTGCCGACTGCCCGGATCAGGTTTTCGCGGCCAGAAAAGACAGTCCGCTGATCGTAGGACAGAATGCGGATGGCTGTTTCATTGCTTCTGATGTGCCTGCTATTTTGAAATATACCAGAAAAGTATATTATGTGGATAATTATGAAGTGGTAAGGCTGCGTGCCGACCATATGCACTTTTATACGGTTGATGAAGAGGAGATCACGAAAGAGGCCGTTACGATCGAATGGGATGCGAATGCCGCGGAAAAAGCCGGTTATGAGCATTTTATGTTAAAGGAGATGTATGAGCAGCCCAAAACGGTCTCCGATACGTTGACTCCAAGAGTCAAAGATAATGATGTTGTTATAGAAGAATTGAATATGACAGATAAAGAAATTAAGGCAGTGGGCAAAATTCATATTGTTGCCTGCGGTTCCGCTTATCATGCGGGTATGACAGGGAAGTATGTTCTCGAGGGACTTGCAAGGATCCCTGTGGAAGTCGATCTGGCATCGGAATTTCGTTATCGTGATCCGATCCTGGAAAAAGATGCGCTCGTTATCGTGATCAGTCAGTCCGGTGAAACGGCGGATACGCTGGCGGCGCTGCGGGAAGCCAAAGCCAAAGGCGTCAAGGTACTCGGAATCGTCAATGTGGTGGGCAGTTCCATTGCGCGGGAAGCGGATAACGTCATGTATACATGGGCAGGCCCCGAGATCGCGGTTGCCACAACGAAAGCATACAGCGCGCAGCTGATCGCACTGTATCTGCTGGGAATGAAATTCGGGAAGACAAGAGGAAAAATAGAGGATGATATGTTTACATCCATGCTGACGGATTTAAAGCGTCTGCCCGATCAGATCGAACTTTTACTAAACAATAAATTAAAGATCCAGAGATTTGCAAACCGCTATATCGGTGCAAAAGACGTCTTTTTTATCGGAAGAGGCATCGATTATGCCATTTCTTTGGAAGGTTCTTTGAAATTAAAGGAAATTTCCTATATTCATTCGGAAGCATATGCGGCGGGAGAACTGAAACATGGTACAATATCCCTGATCGAAGAAGGGACGCTTGTGGCCGCCGTTTCCACGCAGCCGGATCTGTATGCGAAAACGATCAGCAATATGGTGGAGGTAAAGGCAAGAGGCGCATTTGTTCTGGCCGTTACCTGTGAAGAAAACAAAGAAATCGAAAAGGCGGCGGATTATGTCATTTATATTCCGGAAACAAATCCATATTTTGCCAATTCTCTGGCAATTATTCCGCTGCAGATATTCGGTTATTATGTAGCGGTCGGAAAAGGATGCGATGTCGATAAACCAAGGAATCTGGCGAAATCAGTCACTGTTGAATAAAAAACTGTGCCTAAAAATCACAAAAAGTAAAAAGTTTTATCACACTTTGTACACAATTGGCAGTTATACTGTGTCTATAGTCAAGAGAAAATGAAAGGGGTTGTCAGTTATGTATGGAGATCATTTTTCAAACGAATACCTGCCGGACTCTGTGAATGAGAAGCCGGAGGCACAGTTACAGACTTCCGGGGGAAGATTCAGTTCACAGTCTTCACAGGATAGCTATACAGGTACACAGAATGCTTATGCGGGTACACAAAATGCCTATGCAAATACACAGAACGGCTGCGCAGGTACACAGAATGCCTATGGGAATACGCAAAATGCCTTTGGCAAAACGCAAAATGCTTATGCAGGCAATTCGACTGCGGATAACACGTATCGCTCTGCAGACAGAGGCAGTTTATACGGTGCAGGCAGTTATCAATACAGCAGCACATACCCGAACCAGTATGCACAGAGTGACGGCGGAAAGAAAAAGAAAGAAAACAGCAGTTATTTTAAGAAAATGCTCATCTGCGTTTCCCTGGGACTGTTTTTCGGTATTTGTGCAGGCATAGGATTCTATGCGGTAGCGGCGGCAACCGGTATGACGAATCAGGAAGCGCGTGAAGCGGAAACGGTCACAAGTCAGGCGGCGGTCGGCGATGTACTTGAAAAAGCGGAAGAGACGGTTTCAAACACAGCAGAATATATCGATGGATCGATCGATAAGACCGAGACTGTGAATGCGGTGGTATCGGATGTGTCGGAAGTGGTTTCGGCAGTGATGCCTGCGGTGGTATCCATTAATAATACGTATACGGAAACCATGTCCTATTTCGGACAGGCGATGACGAATGAAGCAGTAGCAAGCGGTTCCGGTATTATTGTCGGCAAAAACGATACGGAACTTTTGATCGTGACCAATTATCATGTAGTGGAAGGTGCGGATTCCCTGAGCGTGCAGTTCGTGGAAGGCAGTGAAATGGAAGTATCCATAAAAGGAACGGACGCGGAAATGGACCTGGCGATACTGGCCGTACCGTTGGAAAATATTTTGAACTCTACATTGGATCAGATTGCGATTGCCACGCTGGGCGATTCCAATGATCTGAAAGTAGGCGAACCGGCGATCGCGATCGGCAATTCGCTCGGTTACGGGCAGTCTGTCACGACCGGCGTTATCAGCGCCCTGAACAGGGATATGGAACTTTCGGACGGCAGTACCGGAACCTTTATCCAGACGGATGCGGCAATCAATCCGGGAAATTCCGGCGGTGCGCTTTTGAATATGAAAGGCGAAGTGATCGGTATCAACTCCAATAAGATCGGCGGAAGCGTGATTGAAGGTATGGGATATGCCATTCCGATCTCGGCCGCAGGACCGATCATAGCGGATCTGATGCTGCGGGAAACCAAGAATAAAGTAGCGGAAGATGAAAGAGGATACCTCGGTATCTCTGGTATCAGCGTAACGTCAGACATGTCAGATACTTACGGCATGCCGGAAGGCGTGTATATCTTACAGGTATATGATGGCACGGTGGCAGCGGCAGCAGGACTGCAAAGAGGCGATATCATCATATCTTTCGACGGCGTAAAAGTGACATCCATGGATGAGCTGCAGAGGCTGTTGGAATATTATGCCAAAGGCGATACGGTGGATATGACAGTTATGACAGTTGGAAACGGAGGATATCGTACCAAAACCGTCACCATTACGTTGGGAAATAAGGTATAGCAATAGAGCCGCTTATAGCGAATGAAAAGATTTATGAAAATGAATCGTTATCTTTGGAAATAACCAGACGGGATCGATGCAAACCCGGTATGGACTGTGGTCCGTGCCGGGTTTATCCGTTGCAGTTGCATATTCGAAAGAATACGGATATAATGAGAGAAACGTGAAATACGGGCAAATGCGAGACAATCGCGCATACCGATATAGATTGTTGTGGAATGTTCAAAACCTGTATCAAGGGAAAGGAGAACACGATTACCATGAATGACGATGAAAGAAAAGACCGAAACGACGGGGATGAGAATTCCTGGGATTTCAGAGAACTCGAGGATGTCAGTGAGGAAAAGAAAAAGCTCCTGGATGGTGCACCGTCTGCCGAACGGAAAACGGATGATGAGAAACAGGGAGAATATGAGGAAGTCTGTTTTATCTGCAGAAGACCGGAAAGCAAGGCCGGTAAGATGTTTAAGCTGCCGAATCATATCTGCGTCTGCAATGACTGCATGCATAAGACAATGGATACGGTCAGCCAGTTTGACTATCAGGGAATGCTCAATCATCCGGGGATGCAGGGCTCCAATATGACAGATCTAAATAACGGCAAAGGGTTTCCCAATATCAGTTTTGTCAATCTGGCCGATCTGCAGGGAGACGGCGGGATACCGAATAAACAGAAGCTGAAGAAGAAGAAAAAGGCACAGGATGCCGTTCCCGTTATCGATATCAGGAACATTATGCCGCCTCACAAGATCAAGGCGAAGCTGGACGACTATGTAGTAGGGCAGGAACATGCCAAAAAAGTGATGTCCGTGGCCGTTTATAATCATTACAAAAGAGTGGCGACGGGAACGATGGATGAGATTGAAATAGAGAAGTCCAATATGCTGATGATCGGGCCGACAGGGTGCGGCAAAACCTATCTTGTCAAAACGCTTGCCAAACTGCTGGATGTGCCGCTTGCCATTGCGGATGCGACCTCTCTTACGGAGGCAGGCTATATCGGCGACGATATCGAAAGCGTTGTTTCGAAACTTCTGGCCGCGGCCGATAACGACGTGGAAAGAGCGGAGCAGGGGATCATTTTTATTGACGAGATCGATAAGATCGCCAAGAAGAAAAATACCAACTCCAGAGATGTGAGCGGAGAATCCGTACAGCAGGGGATGCTGAAGCTTTTGGAGGGAGCGGAAGTGGAAGTGCCGGTAGGCGCCAATTCCAAAAATGCCATGGTGCCTCTCGCCACGGTGAATACAAGAAACATCCTTTTTATCTGCGGCGGTGCATTTCCGGACCTGGAGGACATTATCAAACAGCGGCTGAATAAACAGACGTCGATAGGATATAATGCGGAACTTAAAGACAAATACGACAAAGAAAAGAATATTTTAAGCAGAGTGACGGTTGAGGATATCAGAAAATTCGGAATGATCCCCGAATTCATCGGCCGTCTGCCGATCATCTTTACGCTGGAAGGATTAACAAAGGAGATGATGGTCAAGATTTTGAGCGAACCCCGCAACGCCATCCTGAAACAGTACCAGAAGCTTCTGGAACTGGATGAGGTGAAACTGGAATTTGATACGGGGGCTTTGGAAGCTATTGCAAAGAAAGCGCTGGAAAAAGATACCGGAGCCAGGGCGCTGCGTGCAATCATTGAAGAATTTATGCTGGATATTATGTATGAGATTCCCAAAGACGACAATATCGGGAGGATCACGATCACCGGGGAATATATCGAAGGAACCGGCGGACCGGTCATCGATATCAGAAGCAACAGCCTGGAGAACCCCGATAATTTACAGGAGATAAAAGAGTAGGCATCAAAGCGGCAAGTGCATATCATATAATAAGCAAAATGCAGTGAAAGAGCAGATAGGATATGACTTGTAAAGAAAGAATATTATCAAATGATTATGCGGATATTATAATAGATTTTATCCTGCCTGAGGGGTCGCTGGCGGAACAGGGACTCGATTATTGCATCCATACGCTGGATGAAGAATTCAGTGCGGCCTATGTCAGCAGAGGGCAGCTTCCGCCGCTTTCCATAGGCGTGTTCCGGTATTCCGCGATTCCCAAACTTTACGGCCTGATGCAGACCTTTCAGGCGGAAAATCTCGTGGAAATGGGGAATCTCCGTGTACAGGGGCCGCCTCTTTCCTTACAGGGAAACGGCGTTATCATAGGGTTTATTGACACGGGGATCCGCTATGATCTGGATGTATTTAAGAATGAAAGCGGCGGGAGCAGGATCCTTTCTATCTGGGACCAGACCATACAGGAGGGAACGCCTCCGGCCGGATTTCTGTACGGAACGGAATATACGAGAGAAGATATCGAACGTGCAATGCAAAGTCCGGAACCGCTTTCAGTCGTTCCTTCTACTGATGAAAACGGGCATGGAACGGCAATGGCATCGGCAGCGGCCGGCAGTGTTTTAGATGAAGGTCTCACCTTTCGGGGGGCAGCGCCGCAGGCGGATATCGCTGTTGTGAAACTAAAAGGAGCAAAACAGTATCTGCGGGAGTTTTATTTGGTCGATGAGGCTGCCGACGCCTATCAGGAGAATGACATTATGGAGGCGGTCAAATATCTGGAGCAGCTTGCCGTTCTTTTTAAACGGCCTGTCGTGATTGTGCTCGGCCTCGGCACCAATATGGGCGATCATGCCGGTAATTCTCCGCTTGCCGCTTACCTGAACAGGGTTGCGGCCAAAGGAAGCCGGGCGGTCGTCGTCTGCGGCGGAAATGAAGGCGATAAGGAACACCATTACAGCGCGGTCATGCCGGAGCAGGTGGAGCTGCGTGTGGAAGAAAACACGAAAGGTTTCTGTATGGAGCTTTGGGGAAACCGTATCGATATTTACAGCGTCATACTGCGTACGCCGGGCGGAGAGATGACTTCCGTGATCGATTTTCGAAGCGGTCCCGACAATATGTACGGTTTCCTTTTTGACAGGACGAAAATCTATACGGGCATTGCTTTGGTAGAAAAACGTTCCGGCAACGAACTGATCTTTTTCCGGTTTGAAAATCCGACGCCGGGAATCTGGACGATCATGGTACGCCCTTCCCAGCAGGAAGACATTAGCGGCTCGGGGAGTTTTCATCTCTGGCTGCCGATCACTGCATTTATCGGCGGCGGCGCGGCATTTTTGGAACCTGATCCCGATGTAACGCTGACGGAACCGGCCAATGCCCAGAACGTCATTACGGTTTCTACCTATAATGGCCTGACAGGAAGCTGGTTTGCCGAGTCTGGCAGGGGATTTACATTAGATGGCAGGGTTAAACCGGATGTAGCGGCGCCGGGCGTACAGGTTTCCACTGTTTTGGGTCCTCGTACAGGATCCAGCATGGCGGCGGCTCTTTCGGCAGGATGTGTCGCACAGTATATGGAATGGGCGGTCGTGGATGGGTATGCCCCGTTTGGAGAAAGTTCCACAGTCAAAAGCCAGCTGATCCGGGGAGCGGTCAGAGCGGATAATATAAGCTATCCGGATGATCGCTGGGGTTACGGTAAACTGAATATCAGCGGAGCGATTGAGAGGTTGACAAGAAATTGAAAGTACGGCCTGCGCAGCAGGCCGTTTTTGTACCGCAGGCACTTTTGTTGACAATTTTTCGATAATTGGATATGATAGTAAAAATCGGTTGTTGGGAGTTTGCTATGAATATAGACAGCGGATTCATGATTATTTTGAATATTGCGGAAAGCTTTTTTACGACATGGGCTTTTATGAAGGCCGGCAGAATGGAACCGGGGAATATCCTGACGGGAGTGATCTTTATCCTTTCTTTTTTCTTATACCGGCATATCAGCATCAGGCTTGACAGGAAACCCTTCGTTTATACGCCGGGCGCCCGGAAAGCGGCTGTTGTCCTGGCTTTTTTGTATACGCTGTTTTATATGACGGTAGATTATCCGCATTATATCGAAACACTGACGAACAGATTTTTTCAGGGCATCGTCCTGTTTTCCGTTTTTTCCGGTTTCTTTGTATGCTTCTATAAGTTATTGCTGTTGTTGTTTTCTTACAGTGCAGATCAGGATTCGCTGGAGAAACTTCTTTATCAGACGGAAAATGCACGGGTCATCAGGCACCTTCCCTTTTATTGTTTCGCAGGCTGCCTGATCTGCTGGCTGCCTTATTTTCTGTATCAGTTCCCGGGTATCATGACGCCTGACAGCCTGAACCAGTTCGAGCAGGTGCTCGGGCAGGCACCTTACAGTAATCATCATCCGTTTGTGCATACGATGCTTTTTAAGCTGTGTTTTCAGATCGGTATGCTGTTTACGCATAATATGGTAGCGGCGACTTCATTTTATACCCTTTTTCAGATGTGCTTTCTGGCCGGCAGTATTCTCTATTTTTTGAAAACGCTGCGTCTTTTCCGGATCAGAGACGAAGTCCTGATACTCATTACGCTTTTTTATGCACTTGTGCCGTATCACGCGGTTTTTTCCGTTACGCTATGGAAAGATATTCCCTTTGCGGCGGCGGTGCTTCTGTTTAGCTGTACGCTGCTGCGTATGACGGCGCGTATCACACCGGCGGTTCTTTCTGTATTCATCGGTTCCGGCATTATGATATGCCTGTTCCGCTCCAATGGATGGTACGGCTTCCTGCTTGGCCTGCCCTTCCTGCTTTTCCGTTACCGGAAACATGCGAAGAAGATATATCCTGCACTTGCAGCGGTCGTGCTTACGGCGGTTGTGGTAAAATGGCCTCTCATGAATGCGCTGGAAGTGACGCAGCCTGATCTGATCGAATCGCTTTCCATTCCGACACAGCAGATCGCCGCCGTTATCTGCAAAGACAGGGAGCTGACGCCGGAACAGCTTGCGATGATCGAAAACGTGGTGGATCTGACTTATATCAAAGACCTGTACAATCCCACTTTTGCCGATAATATGAAAGAGCTGGTACGTGCCGGAAACCAGGATTATCTGGCCGCGCATAAGGGAGAATTCCTGAAGCTGTGGGCCGATATCGGACGCAGTTATCCGGGGGATTATCTGAAAGCATATATCAATCAGACTTACGGTTACTGGTATCCGGATTCTTTCTATCCGGTTGCGGATGTCGAAGGGGTCAGCGCGACGAAGCTGGGGGTATCGCATACACCGCTAATTGGCGGCCCCGTTGTTGTAAAAGTGAAGGAAATTTCTTTAAAACTGGGCAGTATGGTGCCTCTTTACAGCCTGCTGTGGAGTATGGGGATCGCCTTCTGGTTTTTCCTGTTTTGTATCGGAACTACTTTGGTACGCAGGGAAAAGGACAAACTGATCTGCTATCTTCCAAGCTTCGCTTTATACCTTACGGTTATGATTGCCACGCCTGTTGCGACCGATTTCCGGTATGTATATTTCATGGTACTGGCAGTTCCGTTTTATTTAATGACGGCTGTTATTTTACCGGAAAGATATGTGGAAGGCGGCTGATACCTGACCGTATTTGTTTGTGACCGATGAAACAGGGAACGATGAAAGGAACGAAAAGAGATGATTTATGCGATAATAGCGGCCCTCATTTTCTGCCTGGATCTGGGGATCAAGAATCTGGTGGAAAAAACGGGAACGGAGGGTGAAGAAAAAGAGATCGGCGGCGGTCTTTTGCTGCTTAGAAAGCATCATAATGAAGGCGCTTTTCTCAATGCCGGCAGGACGAAAAGAAAACTGGTGGCGTTTGTATCGATCGTACTGACACTGGCACTGACGGTCGTATTTCTTACGACATTCAGCATGAAGGGGAGCAGACTGTTAAAAACCGGATTGGCCCTGCTTCTCGGGGGCGCTTACAGCAACAGCTACGACAGGCTGCATCGGCATTATGTCGTGGACTATGTAAGTTTCCCTGTGAAAAACAAAGCCATCCGGCGTATTATCTTTAATATTTCCGATTTCTGTATTATGATCGGCGCATTGTGCATGGTGTTTGGTAGCGTTTCTAAGCCGTGATCACCGTACCGCTTTTTCCTTTGATGGCATCGGCGGCATTGCTTAGGGAAGTGATCAGCACATTGCCCTGCGGGTTGGCTTCCAGGTAGGAAATGGCCGCTTCGATCTTGGGCAGCATGGTGCCTTCCTGGAATTCTCCTTTGGCAATATACTCTTTGGCTTCCGCGGTATTCATATGCGTTATCGGAGTCTGATTTTCCTGGCCGAAGTTCTGGTAAACATAGGGTACGCTGGTCAAAATGATCAGCTCGTCTACCTTCAGTTCACCGGCCAGTTTGCCGGCGATGGAATCCTTTTCGATAACGGCGGATGCACCTTTTAATACATGATTTTGTTCGATTACCGGAATACCGCCGCCGCCGCAGGCAATAACGACTTGTCCGGCATCCGCGAGCGTGCGGATGGCATCGATCTCAACAATGTCGATCGGTTTGGGGGCGGCAACGACGCGCCGGAATCCCCTGCCGGGTTCTTCTATTACATAATTTCCCTTTTTTATTTCAACTTCAGCATCTTCTTTGGACATATATCTGCCGATCACTTTGGTCGGCTCATAGAATGCTTCGTCATACGGGTCTACGGTAACCTGTGTCAGAATTGTGCTGACGGTTTTGAAAATATTGCGTGCAAGCAGTTCCGTACGCAGGGCGTTCTGGATATCATAGCCGACATAACCCTGGCTCATTGCGGAGCATACGCACATCGGGGCCGGCGTATAGTCGATATAAACACGGCGGAGCTCCGTCATGGCTTTGTGGATCATGCTGACCTGCGGTCCGTTACTGTGTGTAATGGTAAGCTGATAATCGGCCTCCACCAGATCGGCAAGCGCCTTTGCGGTTATTTTTACGGCATCCCACTGTTCCAACGTGGTATAGCCCAATGCCTGATGTCCAAGAGATACAACAACTTTCTTTTTGCTCATATAAGTGTCCATGCCTTTCTGAAAATGAGGTCTTATGCGGAAATGTTTCGGATATCCGGCAGGAAAATCTCCGATAGGACCGTTTCTGTTATTATATCAAACGTGTCTTTATTTGTATAGCAAGGCAGGGGAATTTTCTGCGTAATTTTAAGAGCTGTCTTTGCATTGCTTTTTCCGGCGCTATCGGGTAAAATAAAAAGAAAACGGGAGGGTGCGGAAATGGAGCTGAAGTCACGTAAAGATGTTCCGGTAGAACTTACCTGGGATCTGTCTTCTATCTATGCAAGTGAAGAGGCAATGAATCAGGATGTGGAGAAGGCGAAGAAGTTAAGGGACCATATCGTAGAGACCTATAAGGGAAAATTGAATACGCCGCAGAATATCAACGCCTGTCTGGATGAATACAGAGAGGTCATCCGCCTATTTATTTTAACATGTGATTATTGTAATCTGGCCGTTTCCGTTGATTTTTATGATGCCTATAATCAGGAGCGGGACAATAAGATGAAGCGCATACTGGCGGAAAGTCTTGGAATGCTCAAGTTTATCGACAGTGAGATCATGGAGGCAAAAGAGTGCATCATAGAGCAGGCGCTGTCCGATACCGTAGAGAATAGACATTATCTGCAGGATGTCCTCAGAAATAAACCGCATAAACTGCATGCGGAGACCGAACGTGCCCTGGCGGCTCTTTCGCAGACGATAGAGGCGCCCTACCAGATTTATAATATGGCGAAGCTGGCGGATATGAAGTTCCCTTCTTTTACGGTGGAAGGCAAAGAATATGCGCTTGGATATTCTCTGTTCGAGGACAATTATGAATATGAAAAGGATACGGCGGTGCGCCGCGCGGCTTTTGAGGCATTTTCCGCCAAGATACGTGAATATGAGAACGTTACGGCGGCCGCATATAATATGCAGGTGCAGACGGAGAAGACGCTGGCGGCTTTGCGGGGATTTGACAGTGTCATAGACAGTCTGCTCTTTCCGCAGAAAGTAACGAGAGATATGTATGACAGGCAGATTGACCTGATCATGGAAAAGCTTGCGCCTCATATGCGTAAGTATGCCCGTCTGTTACAGCATATCCACGGATTGGACAAGATGACATTCGCCGATTTAAAGATTGCCGTAGATCCCGCATATGATCCGAAAGTGACGATCGGGGAATCCAGGGAATATATCGAAAAAGGTCTTTCCGTTATGGGAGAAGAATATGTCGATATGGTAAAGGCGGCTTATCGTGACCGCTGGGTTGATTTTGCACAGAATGCAGGGAAATCGACGGGCGGTTTTTGCGCCAGTCCTTACGGAACCAACTCTTTTATTCTGCTTTCATGGCATAACCGTATGGCGGATGTGTTTACGTTGGCGCATGAACTTGGACATGCAGGGCATTTTAAGGCATGCAATGCGGCGCAGTCCGTTTTTGATACGGATGTATCGGGATATTTTGTAGAGGCGCCTTCCACGATGAATGAACTGCTCATGGCCCATTATCTGTTAAAGACATCTTCTGACAGCAGATTCCGCCGCTGGGTGCTTTCCTGTATGATCAGCAATACATATTATCATAATTTCGTAACACATCTGTTGGAAGCTGATTATCAGAGGAAGGTTTATCGTCTCGTGGATGAAGGAGGCGGTGTCAATGCGGAGACGTTGAACCGTCTTATGAAGGAAACTCTGCAGAATTTCTGGGGAGATGCCGTGGAGATTTCGGATGATGCCGCGCATACATGGATGCGGCAGCCGCATTATTATATGGGACTGTATTCTTATACGTACAGTGCGGGCCTGACGGTTGCAACACAGGTATGCAGACGGATCGAAGAGGAAGGGGCGCCGGCCGTGGAAGACTGGAAAAAGGTGCTTGCCGCGGGCGCAACCATGGATCCGGTAGAACTTGCGGGAATGGCGGGGATCGATATCACCACAGACGCGCCGCTTTTAAATACGATCGAGTATATCGGCGGAATCATTGATGAGATCGGGAAGTTGACAACAGAAATGGAGAAAAAGGAATGAGAGAACAGGAACCTCTTCATAATATGTCGATCGAACGGATAAAATCCGTTATTGATATCGTGCAGAAAGCTTCGGACGCGTATTTATTTATTCTGGATCTGACGTCGGACGTATATTTGATCCCGGAAAGTATGACGAAGCGCTTTGCACTGGATTCGACGAGGATAGAAAACTGTACGGAAGCGCTCGTAAAGATCATTCACCCTTCGGATTATGCGATGTTGGCAGAGGATATTACAAATTGCAGAACGGGTAAACAGGATACGCACAACCTGGAATATCGTTTCCTGGACCGCAATAACAGGGTGGTGTGGATCTGCTGCCGCGGAACGGTGGTCGTCGGGGAAGATGGTCACAGACTGTTAGTCGGCAAGATCACGGAACTCGGGCAGAAAGCCAAAGCAGATAATGTTACGGGACTGCGCAGAGAGATAAGGTTCCGGCTGAACGCAGAAGAATTTCTGCGGGATAAGCCGGACAGCATACGTTATTTTATGCGTATCGGCATTGACAACTTCAAAGAGATCAACGAAAAATACGGAACGGATGCCGGAGATGAAGTTCTGTATGAACTTTCCTGCTGCATTACCGAGACGGTAGGAGAGAAGGTAGATGTTTACAGGCTGGTAGCGGATGAATTTATGATCATGGATACTTTTTCCGAATCCGTTGATCCGCAGGCCGTTTATAACCGGATTGCCGAAAAGGTGGCGCAGGTCGTAAAAGAAAAGGGATACAGTCAGTTCTATACGATCTCTGCCGGCGTTCTGACGAAGGACTTTGCCGGAAAAGGCAGCGACGATATCATGAAGCTGTCGGAGTTTGCCTTAAATGAGGCGAAGCGCAACGGCAGAAACCAGATGGCATTATTTAACCGGGAAAAGTATAATGAATATCTGCGTCAGCTGGATATCCGCAAAGAGCTGCGGCGGGATATTGCCGATGGTTTCCGCGGTTTTGAGGTCTATTACCAGCCGATCGTGGAAGCAGATACATACCGTGTGATTGGAGCAGAGGCATTGCTGCGCTGGAAAAGCGAAAAATACGGGGATGTTTCTCCTGCGGTCATGGTACCTATCATGGAGGAAAGCGGACTGATCATTCCGGTAGGACGTTTCGTCTTATGGCATGCGGCCGCTATGTGTAAGAAATGGCTCGAAAAGATCCCTTCTTTTCATGTGAATGTGAATCTGTCTTATGTGCAGGTACACAGGAGCAATCTGATGGCCGATGTGGAGCGCTGTATGAAAGAAGTGGGAATTCCTTCGAACAGCCTCGTGCTGGAACTGACGGAAAGCGGCTATATCGAAACGGACAACCGGATACAGGAACTGTTCCGGGACCTGAAGGAAAAAGAGATCAATCTGGCAATCGACGATTTCGGAACAGGATATTCCAATATGCGCTATCTGAAGGAGATCGAGGCGAAAACCATCAAACTGGACCGGAGCTTTGTGCTGCAGGCTCTGGAGAATGATTATGACTATACGATCATCTGTCATTTGATCGATATGATACACAGCGTAGGTTCGATGGTCTGTATGGAAGGCATAGAGTATGAGCATGAGCTTGATAAGATGAAAAAAGCCAAGCCGGATATGATACAGGGGTATCTGTTCGGAAGGCCATCTCCTGCAGCGGTATTTGAAGAACAGTTTCTTATGTAATCACAAGCGGTCGGATCCGCATGGTTATAGGTTCTCTCTGATGCGGATATCGAGATCAACATAGTTGTATTCTGACTGCGGAGACTCTCCGGTTGTCAGATTGGTGAACAGAATATCAAGGGGTTTTGAACCCTGTAAAAAGGGCTGTTGGCAGATAGTAGCTGCGATCAGTCCTTTTTCTATCAGCTTTTTCGTCGTTTCCACCATATCATAAGCGAACATTTTGATGTCGTACTGCCTCCCGGAGGCAATGACGGCGCGGCAGCCTCCGTATACGCCGCCGGCCGCGAAATAGAGCGCATTGATCTCAGGATGTTCTTTCAGAAGCCGTGCAGTCATTTCATAGCTTTCAAAATCATCATCCTGGTTCGTGATCGTTGCGGATATGTGAACATTGTCATATTGCTGCATGACGCTTTGAAAACCGGCGATACGTTCCGTGTGGCACAGAACGTTTCGGGAACCGGATATAATGCCGATATACACCTGGCCGGAAGTCATCAGGCGCAGCAGTCCTGCGGCGGTCTGCCCGGAACGGTAATAGTTGCTGCCCACATAAGCGATGCGTCTGGAATTTTCGATGTCGGTATTTAACGTAACGACCGGAATGCCCTGATCATATAGGGCGTTGATCCTGCGCCGTATGGCATTATCGTTATAGGGAGTGAGGGCCAGGCCGTTGATACCTTCTTCAGTCAGTTCGTCGATGGCAAGGAGCTGCTCTTTCAGGCTGTATTCGGTCTGCCTGATCAGGACGGTACAGTTGTATCCTGCCAGTTCAGCAGCTTTGGCGGAGATACCGAGAAGGACTTCTTCGTAAAAGGGGTTGCCTGCGCCTAACAGGATAACGCCCAGCTTCAGCTTGCGTTTCTGTGCAGCGAGAACAATCCCTGCTTTGTTGGGTTTATAGTCAAGTGCACGGGCAATCTCCAGTATCTTCTCTGCAGTTTTCGGATTGACCGATCCGCGGTGATTGAGGACGCGGTCCACGGTGCCTCTCGATACGCCGGCAAGCGCCGCGATTTCTTTGATAGTTGCCATAGGTTTCTCCCGGAAAGTTTCGCGCTTTATTTTTTTAAAGTTACCATAACATGACACATAAGTCAAACCCAAAACGGGAACGGGAACAATATCGTGATTTTCACCAAACATATCAAAAGAAAACCGCAGTAAATTCCTGATGTTTTGTACATTTTTCCAAAATTCATACAGGGACTTGATTTTCTGATTTTGAAGGATTATGATAAAAGAAACGTGCCCGTGCACATAAGATTGCGGACGGGCGGCAAAAATAAAGTCAGGGAGGTTCACAATGCTGTACATAGGCGTAGATTTAGGAACATCGGCAGTCAAATTACTCTTAATGGATCAGGACGGTAAGATACAAAATATCGTCTCAAAAGAATATCCTTTGTATTTTCCGCATCCGGGCTGGTCGGAGCAGAAACCGGAGGATTGGTATGAGCAGACGATGGCGGGCATAGAAGAATTGATAAAAGATTCCGATAAAAGCCAGGTAGCGGGCATCAGCTTCGGCGGACAGATGCACGGACTGGTTATTCTGGATGAAAAAGACGAAGTCATCAGGCCGGCGATTCTCTGGAATGACGGCAGAACCTCGGAAGAATGCGACTATTTAAATAACGTGATCGGGAAAGATAAACTTTCCGAGTATACCGCCAATATTTCGTTTACCGGATTTACGGCGCCCAAGGTTCTCTGGGTGAAAAACAAAGAACCTGAGAACTTCGCAAGAATATGCAAGATCATGCTGCCTAAAGACTATATCGCTTATAAACTGACAGGCGTTCATTGTACGGACGTATCCGATGCGTCCGGCATGCTTCTTTTTGACGTGAAGAACCGCTGCTGGTCGAAAGAAATGTGCGAAATCTGCAGCGTTAAAGAAGAGCAGCTTGCAAAGATATATGAAAGCTACGAAACGGTCGGCACACTGCTTCCCGAAGTTGCAGACAAACTGGGTCTTCCCGCTTCTGTGAAGGTAGCGGCAGGCGCCGGTGACAATGCGGCGGCAGCAGTAGGAACGGGAACAGTCGGCGATGGCATGTGCAATATTTCCCTCGGCACGAGCGGAACGATTTTCATCTCTTCCAATAAATTCGGCGTGGATAAATATAATGCCCTTCATGCTTTTGCGCATGCGGATGGACATTATCATCTTATGGGATGTATGCTCAGCGCCGCTTCCTGTAATAAATGGTGGATGGACGAGATCATCGGCACGACGGATTATGCTGCACAGCAGAAGGAAATCGATAAACTCGGCGAGAATCATGTATACTTCCTGCCGTATCTTATGGGAGAACGTTCTCCGCACAATAATCCGAATGCCAGAGGTACCTTTATCGGCATGACAATGGATACGACAAGAGCCGATATGACACAGGCCGTTCTGGAAGGCGTGGCGTTTGCACTCAGAGATTCCTTTGAAGTTGCCAGATCGCTCGGCATTCAAATAGAAAGGACGAAGATCTGCGGTGGCGGTGCGAAGAGTCCGCTCTGGAAGAAGATGATCGCCAATATCCTGAATCTGAAAGTGGATGTGATCGAAAGTGAAGAAGGCCCTGCTATGGGCGGCGCGATGTTAGCGGCGGTTGCCTGCGGCGAGTATGCCGATGTGGAAGCTGCGGCGGCAAAGATCGTCAAAGTGGTGGATACGGTAGAACCCGATCCGGAACTTGTTGCAAAATACGAGGCACGCTATCAGCAGTTTAAGGAAATCTATCCGGCATGTAAGGCGCTCTTTGATAAAATTGTGTAATCCGGATAACGAAAGCAGGAGAAGTTCATATAGAAATTTCATATGAGAACTTCAAAACAGGAAATGTTAAAAATGGCAGAATACAGAAAACGTACAGAAAGGAGTTCAGAACTATATGGAAATTAAGAAAATTTCAGATCCCGCATTCCGCAAATACGGAAGAGTAGTACAGGGTATCGATTTCAGCGATCTGGTGGAGGCGATTAAGAAAGAAACCCCGCTGCCCGATGGCGTTGCATATGAACCTTCTATTGCAGCGTTAGAGGCTACGAAGGCGGCCAAGGAGCTGCAAAAGAGAACGTACGGCGAACTGCCGATAGAGGTAGGCTACTGCAACGGACATAATTATAAGCTGAATGCGATCGAGTACCACAGAAGTTCCGAGATCAATGTGGCGGCGACGGACGCGGTGCTGATCGTCGGCATGCAGCAGGACATTACGGATGATTTCACCTATGAAACCGCGAAAATGGAGGCATTTTTAGTACCGGCCGGTACGGCGGTGGAAGTTTATGCGACGACGCTGCATTACGCGCCGTGCAGTGCAGACGAAGGCGGATTTAAAGTCGGCATCGTTTTGCCCGCAGGTACGAATTATCCGTTAAAAGAAAGTCATGCAGGATGGGAAGACGCTCTGATAACTGCGCAGAATAAATGGCTGATCGGACATGCCGAGGGCGGTCTGGATGAAGGCGCGCACATCGGTCTTGTCGGAAAGAACCTGGACATCAGGGAATAAACGTTTTGAGAAAATGATTGGCAGCAATATGATAATATACCGGTAGAACCGGTTAAAGGAGGATATAATATGAACAACTTACCAAAAGTAAAAATCGGTATCGTGGCAGTCAGCCGTGACTGTTTCCCGGCATCTTTGGCGGTTAACAGAAGAAAAGCTCTCGTAGAAGCCTACAATAAGGCATATGATCCGACGGATATTTATGAGTGTCCTGTCTGCATTATCGAGAGTGAGATCGATATGGTGAATGCCCTGAAAGATATCAAAGAAAACGGCTGTAACGCACTTTGCGTATATCTTGGAAACTTCGGACCTGAAATTTCCGAGACGTTACTTGCGAAACATTTCGAAGGACCGAAGATGTTTGTAGCGGCTGCTGAAGAATCACAGAACGATCTGATTCAGGGACGCGGCGACGCATACTGCGGAATGCTGAATGCAAGCTATAACTTAAAGCTTCGTAACGTAAAGGCATATATCCCGGAATATCCGGTAGGGGATGCTGAAGACTGCGCGCAGATGATCCACGAATTTGTACCGATCGCACGTGCCATTGCGGCGCTTTCAAGCTTGAAGATCATTTCTTTCGGACCTCGTCCGCTTAACTTCCTGGCTTGTAACGCACCGATCAAACAGCTTTACAATCTGGGTGTTGAGATCGAAGAAAATTCCGAACTCGATCTGTTTGAAGCATTCAACAAGCATGAGGGCGACGCCCGTATCCCGGATGTTGTGAAGGATATGGAAGCAGAACTTGGCGCAGGCAACAATAAACCGGAGATTCTGCCCAAACTGGCACAGTACGAACTGACGCTGCTTGACTGGATCGAAGAGCACAAAGGATACAGAGAGTATGTTGCGATCGCAGGAAAATGCTGGCCTGCATTCCAGACACAGTTCGGATTCGTTCCCTGCTTCGTTAACAGCCGTCTGACGGGAAGAGGCATTCCGGTATCCTGCGAAGTGGATATTTACGGCTGCCTGAGCGAATTTATCGGTGAAGCTGTCAGCGATGATATCGTTACGCTTCTGGATATCAATAACTCCGTACCGAAGGATATGTATAAAGAGTCTATCGAAAATAAATTCGATTATAAATATACAGATACTTTCATGGGCTTCCACTGCGGCAATACCTGCTCTAAGAAACTTTCCAAGTGCAGCATGGAATACCAGATGATCATGGCAAGAAGCCTTCCGGAAGAAGTAACACAGGGTACTTTGGAAGGAGATATCGTTCCCGGTAATATCACATTCTATCGTTTACAGAGTACTGCAGACAATATTCTGCGTGCATATGTGGCAGAGGGTGAAGTCCTTCCGGTAGCAACCAGATCATTCGGCGGTATCGGCGTATTCGCTATTCCGGAAATGGGAAGATTCTATCGTCATGTATTGATCGAGAAGAACTATCCGCACCACGGCGCGGTTGCATTCGGACATTTCGGCAAAGCGTTGTATGAAGTATTTAAATACATCGGCGTAGAGGTAAGCGAGATTGGTTATAACCAGCCTAAGAGCCTGCCGTATCCGACGGAGAATCCGTTCGCATAAGAAAAAGAAGATATGAAAAAAGGTCAGGCTGTTTCAGCCTGGCCTTTTTATTGTATTTGGTTTTTTTACATAACTGTGTCCAGAGTTGAACCGACTGCAGCGGCACTGTAACCGCCCTGGCTTGTATAAGTCTGTCCGTTCAGGGATTCTCCCTGTGTAGCATAGCGGTAGATCTGATTGATTCTGTCTGTCATCTTCTCCGCAAAAGAATATGATCCGGTAAACAGACTCTTTACTTTGCTCATATCGGCATCTTTAAATTTCTCTTCATCGACGGAAAGCGATTTGTCGGAATTTAATGTAACGCCGATCTTGGAAAATGCGCTCTTGTTATTGCTTACGAGATTTTTTAAATAATCCGTCTGTTTGATCACATTAGAGTTTACACTGTTCGAAGATTTTTTGATCAGTGCGTTGTAATCTTTGACGAAAGCAGAAAACGCATTATATACGTCGTCTTTGTTGTCATTATCGATCGTCATCGTTCCGAGTTTTTCAACGGATTTATAAAGCGTGTCTGCCAATTTGGCTGACGCCGAATCTTTGGCAGTCTTGGAAGTTCCTTTATCGGCAGAAACGTCGTCTGTCTTGTCGCCTGATGAGATGCTTCCCGTAGAGCCGGCATATTTGGCTTTGGAGGAAGTAACGGCTTCGCCGTCGCCTGCTGCACGGTAGATCCTGCTTGCCCTGTCGGCCGCTTTGTCTGCAAAGGAATTAACGCCTTTGAATAAAGTGGTCAGCGTAGGAATATTGGTTGCGCCGGTCCTCTCGTTTACTTTCTTAAAAGTATCTTCATCGATCGATAAAGTGCGGTCGGAGTTCATTGTGATCCCGATTTTGGCAAATAATTTGTGATTCTGGTAAGTATAGTCGTTTAAAGCGTCCGCCTGCGCCTTAACAGCAGAATTCTTACTCTTGGAAGCGCTTGTCATCATAGAATTGTAATCTTTGACAAATGCGGATACTTTGTCATACAATTCATCCATATTGTCTTCGCTGTAATCAAGTCCGCTCATTTTGGATGCGGTTTCGTAGAATTTCCTTGCAGCGCTGGAAGATGCAGCATCTTTTGTTTTTTTGGATTTGCTGTTCACAGAGTCGGAAGACTCGGCTTCTTCTTCCGCTTTTTGCTTTGCATAATAGGCTTTCATCATTTTGCCGTAGCTGCCGTTTTTGATAGAAGCATAGTCGGTCAGCAGAGTTGAAGCGCCTGCGCCGCCTGCCGTACCGCCGCCGCCAAGCAGACTGGAATAAACGTTAGACATGCCGGAATCCAATCCGGAAATACCCTTTCCCATAATCAATCACTCCTTTGATATCATTTTTTTGGCATCCATGCCATATCAAGTTAATAACTCTTATGTATATTATTTCGGCATATCTTTATATTTGTGAAGGGGAAAATTAGAAAAAATTTCAAATTTCATGACATTTTTCGGCCCGTCTGTGCATGGATGGACAAAATGATCGTCAAAAACATTTTTTATGATAATGCTTGCAGTACGTTCAGAATTCCGTCATAATAAGAGGGACAGGATTTTATTAGAAAAACGGGGGCAGTATATTTTTATGAAAAAACCAGGAAATGAACTTTTACAGTTTTTAGCGGGACTTGCGATGCTTGTTGTGGGACTTTATATTTTCTCACAGAAAGTCATGGTTTCATCATCATTTTTCGGCGGCGGTATGTGGCTTGGCGGTTTCCGCATGAGCGGCGGCATCATCATGATCCCGTTTATTATCGGGATTATCTGGATGTTTGCATCAGGGGGCAGCTTTGCATCCAAAGTATTCAGCGGTCTGGGAGTGCTGCTTATTATCGTATCCATTATTTTGTCTACCAATATATCGTTGGTGCATATTTCCCTCTTTGAGTGGATCGTAATACTGGTCCTGATCTTTGGCGGCGCGGGAATATTGGCAAGGATCCTGCTCGCCGTACCGCGCCGGAATATGGATGTAATAGACGAAAACGAAAGACTGGACGACAACGGAGACAAAGTACGCAGGATAGAGCGCAGCATCGACATAGAAATCGAAGAGATCAAAAAGAACAATCCGTAAAAAGGACAACGTTTCGGCCGTAATTATTTTCAAAAGTGTGAATCAACCGGCATATACTGTACAAATAATAGTGCAGGGGGATTTTCATGGGTGAAAATAAAAAGACCTGGGATGAGAAAATCAAACTGATCTTAAATGAACTGGAAAATAAAATCAGTGCGGAAAATGCCGAAAGATCCGGAAATCAGAGACCTCGCAGGAGACGCAGGAAAAAGTACCAGACGAAAGCAGAATGGAAACGGGCGTCTTTTAGACAGGACATCATCATGCAGACCGTTATGTCGCTGGCATTTCTGTTAGCAACCGTGGCGCTTGTGCAGGGCATATCCAAAGTTCTGCCGGATTCCATTACCGTGAGCAATACGGTTGGCGGAAGGGAACTTCCCATTTACTGTGTGCAGACAGATAAGCCGCAGATCGCGCTCAGTTTTGACGCGGCATGGGGGAATGAAGATACTGCCGATATTTTGGAAACATTGAAAAAACACAACGTAAAGGTGACTTTTTTTATGACCGGCGGCTGGGTGGAGTCCTATCCGGACGACGTGAAAGCGATTCTTGCCGAAGGACACGATCTGGGCAATCACAGTGAGAATCATAAAAATATGTCACAGCTGTCAGATGGAGAATGTGAAGAAGAACTGATGACGGTACATAATAAGGTATTGGAGCTTACAGGATACGAAATGTTCCTGTTCCGCCCGCCATACGGCGATTATGACAACGATGTCATAAATGTGGCAAAGAAATGCGGGTACTATCCGATACAGTGGGATGTAGATTCTCTAGACTGGAAAGATTACGGCGTCGATTCCATAATCAAAACGGTAACGGAGCACAAGCACCTTGGCAACGGCAGCATCATCCTCTGCCATAACGGGGCAAAATTTACGTCCGAGGCGTTAGATACGCTGATCACCACGCTGCAGGAAAAAGGATATGAACTGGTGCCCATTTCACAGCTTATCTATAAAGACAATTATCATCTGGACCATGAAGGCCGTCAGATCGGCAATTGATATCAGGTCAGGCTGCCATGCCTGACCTTTTTATAAAAGGCTCTTTTCCTAAAGTTTCCAACCATATCTGCCGATATATATTAATAAAAAACGATTCAATTGCGCCTGCCATACTTTTTATAAAATGATAATAAACAGGACAATATAGAAAAGAATCGCGCATCGGTAAAAGGATTTACCGCGGAACATAATCAGGCAGCAGCATCAGGGAGGATGATGGTATGGGCATGGGAATGAGAGTCAGCACGGGCAGCTCAAACAAAACAAAGATCGAACTGCGAAACCGGGACGGAAGTAAAGCGGGAACGCTTACGATCTCTAAACCGACGAACCGGTATGCGAGGAAGAAGAAACTTTCTTATAGTTTTAAGAGGATTTCTACAAGAATCATGGCGACAAGGTCGTCGGGCGCCGCAGGCAAGGTGGTGCGGGAAGCCCGCAGTGAACTTGTTACGCTTTTGCTTAAGGAAAAAAGCGCGCAATATGATCCCCAGGAAGTAAAGAGTGCGATCAAACACGCAAGAGCTATGGAACGGATCGCCAAGAAGAAAAGAAAGCATATAGAAGAGGAAGAACGGGCCAAACAAACCGGCGCGACTACGATTGAGGATAAAATCGAGGCTTCTGAAACACAGGAAACACAAGAGGAACAGGAACAGTCCGAACTGAGCCAAAAAGAACTGGAACAGCTTGCACGGGAATTAGAGCAGCTTATGAAAGAATCCGAGCAGGAGATGGCGGAACTGGCAGAAGAACTGGTGAGTGCATCCTGGGAAAAAATGGATGAAAAAGATCTTGAGAACTTAAAAAAGAAGCACAGGGCGGATGAACTGCGGGAGATCATGGAAGCCGACATGAAGTATCTGAAGGCTTTGTTTGACAGGCTCGCAAAAGAGCAGCAGGCCAATGCAAACGGGAATCCCTCTGCCGCGGCGGCAGCCGATGCGGCGAATCCTGCATGCGGCGTTTCTTTGGAGATTGCAGGTGTGGAAATGCCGGTGGAAGTATCGGAAGCGCCTGTTTTGGCGGAGGGCGGCTGTGTGGATGTGTCATTGTAGCGCCGGCTGCCATGGGATTAAATAACGTATGTAATGAAAAAGATATGATATATCAAAAAATAAGGAAAAGGAGCAGGACAGTCACATGAAATTTTCTGAAATGTCTTACAGGCGTCCCGATATGGAGGACGTAAAAAAGCAATTGCAGGATCTGACAGACCGTTTTAAGGCGGCAGCGGATTATGCGTCGGCCAAAAACATCTTCATGGAAAAGGAGACGCTCGATAAGCATGTCGATACGCAGCAGACGCTTGCCAAGGTACGGCATGATATTGACACGCGTGACACATTTTATGACGAAGAAGTAAAATTCTGGAGTGCGGCTGCACCGGAATTAAAAGAGTATCAGCAGATGTGGACATCAGCCATGTTAAACAGTTCGTTCCGTGCAGATTTTGAGGCGGAATACGGGAAACTGATGTTTCAGAATGAAGAAATGAGTCTGAAAACATTTTCTCCGGAGATCATAGGAGAACTGCAGAAAGAGAATGATCTTGTACAGGAATACAGAAAGCTGATCGCATCGGCGCAGATTCCGTTTGAGAACGGCGTCTATACGCTCTCCCAGCTGACGCCGTTTAAGAGCGATCCGGATGATGAACGCCGTCTGGCGGCATGGAAAGCAGACGGACAGTGGTTTAAAGAAAACCAGAAAGAAATGGACCGTCTGTATGACGAACTTGTTCATCTGCGCGATACCATGGGCAGAAAATTAGGATATGACGGATACACGGAGCTTGGTTATTACCGGATGCAGCGTAACTGCTATACGAAAGCGGATGTGGAGAAATTCCGCGCCGCAGTCGTTAAATATCTGGTTCCGGTAGCGGACAGCATTTATCGTGAGCAGGCAAAACGTCTGGGAAAAGAATATCCGATGAATTTTGCGGATAATGCGCTTGAGTTCCGTTCCGGAAATGCCAGACCGGATGGAACGCCGGACGATATTCTGGCACAGGGCAGAAAGTTTTATGACGAACTGAGTCCGGAGACGAGCGAATTTTTCCGTACAATGTTGGATGGTGAGCTGCTCGATGTGCTTTCAACCGAAGGCAAAGCCGGCGGCGGTTATTGTACGAGCATTCCGGATCACAATGTGCCGTTTATTTTTGCCAATTTCAACGGCACGCAGCATGATGTGGAAGTCGTTACACACGAGGCCGGACATGCCTTTGCGGCATGGATGAACCGTGACCGTGTGCCGATGGAATATGTATGGCCTTCTCTGGAAGCGTGTGAAGTGCATTCCATGTCCATGGAATTTTTTGCATGGAACTGGGCGGAAGGATTTTTCGGAAAAGACACGAGGAAATTTTTCTATACACATCTGGCCGGCGCATTGACATTTATTCCGTATGGCACCATGGTAGACCATTTCCAGCATGTCGTCTATGAGAAACCGGATATGACGCCGGGACAGCGTCATGACGTCTGGAAAGAACTGCTTGGCGTTTATATGCCGTGGATGCGGCTTGACGGCGAGATTCCGTTCTATGCGGACGCAGAAGGCTGGCAGCGTCAGCACCATATTTATACCAGTCCGTTTTATTATATCGATTATTGTCTGGCACAGACCGTTGCGCTGCAGTTCTGGGCTAAAATACAAAAGGATCCGAAAGCGGCGTGGGAACGCTATATGGCATACACCAAACAGGGAGGCAGCGCTGTATTTACCGAATTGCTGCAAAATGCCGGACTGGATAATCCGTTCGAAGAAAGCTGTCTGAAGGATGTGTGTGCCGCAGCAAGACAGTGGCTTGACAGCTTCGATCTGCAGGGTATTGTCTGATCATGGCGGGACAGGAATGGCGGGGTAGAAACAGCTATCTCCGGGATTTTAAAAAAGCGCCGGACGGCAGTTATGTCTATACCGGGGAAGTCTGGCATGCTGACAATACCGTCAGGCGGCGGCTTTTGCTTAAATTATGGGTGCTGCAGGCAGTGATGCTGCCTGCGGCGGTATTGCCCGGATTTGTAACAACAGCGGGTCTTCTGAATTCTTTTTATGTCATTCTGCCTTATGTATTCTGGGTCATCTCTGTTTTTTATCTGGCTTATACGTTGGGAAATATGACTTTTGGCGGCAACCCCCTGCGGGATTATATTTATAAAAAAAGTGTGCTGCGTTATAAACCGTGCGCGGCGGCAGCGTTTGTCGGTGCGGCGCTTACGGCGTTTGGCATGCTTGTTTTTCTTGTGCGCGGCGGCACGGGAGAAGGCGTGGCGGTTTGTTTTGCATGCTGCGCAGTGCAGGCGGTGATGTCCTTTCTGGCAGGCCGTTTCGGGGCGGCAGGCATATGGAGCAGAGAGAAAAATGGCTGAAATTGTACAGGGAATCCATGGAATTCAAGATTTTTTATTGACAGACAAACAAAACATACGTAAAATAGGTACGTATATGTTTAATCTTTAAATGGGCAGATTATCTTCTGCCTAAATAAAAAGGGAGGAAAAAAAATGAAAAAATGCAAAAAAGTTCTTGCATTGCTGCTTTCCATGACAATGGTATTTTCATTGGCAGCCTGCGGTTCCAAAGATGAAGAACCCGCACCGGCGCCGGAGCAGACAACTGACGACAGCAGTGCAGACACAAGCGCAGACACAGAAACAACGCAGCCGGAAGAAGATACTACAGATGATTCCGCTGCAGCACCGGTTAATGACACATTGGTTGTCAGGGTTGAGAACGGTCTTGAAGGCAAGTTCTCTCCGTTCTTCAGCTTAGCGGCACAGGATACCATGATCGATGAAATGACGCTCGTATACCTGATGGAAGTTGACCGTGTAGGGAATCCTATTCTGAACGGTATCGAAGGTGAGACACGTTCTTACAACGGAACGGAGTATACTTATAATACGGCATCTGATATCGTTGTTACCGAAAACGAAGACGGTAACGTTTATTATGATATTACGATGCGTGACGACATCCAGTTCTCCGATGGGACAACGGCGGATATTGATGACGTTATCTTCGGTATGTATGTTTTCTTAGATCCTACGTATGATGGCAACTCTACGTTGTTCTCTACCGCGATCGAGGGTATTGAAGCGTACCGCAGCGGTGTTGAGACGCTTTATAATCTGCTGATCGCAGCGGGAGAAGACAATACGGACTTTACCTACTGGGATGAGGCGGTACAGACGAAATTCTGGTCTGAGGATCTGCCGGCTGCAGGGGAGGCTTTTGCACAGTCTATCGTTGATTATCTGATTAATGCAGGCGCGGCAACTGCCGATGATCCGCTTGAGGTCGTAACGCCCAACTGGGGATTTGAAGTACCGGAGGGAGCAACTTTGGCAGACTTCTTTAACGTTATGTTAGAGGCATATGAAGGCGATTATAACGTGCTTTCCGATACGGAGCAGGCAAGCGGCGGTATCTGGAGCTTCCTGCCTGACGAATATCATGTAGGTGTTGAGACAGGCGAATCCGCAGTGAATGTATCCGGTATCCAGCGTACGGGCGATTATTCCATGCGTATCGTAACGACAGGCGTTGACGCTACGATGATCTATCAGCTTGCACTGCCGATCTCTCCGATGCATTATTACGGCGATGAGAGCCTGTATGATTATGAGAACAACAGCTTTGGTTTCCCGAAAGGTGATCTGTCTTCTGTAAAAGCAAAGACAACAACTCCTTTGGGTGCAGGCGCATATGTTTTCAAAGATTATTCCAATGGTGTCGTATATCTGGACGCTAACCCGAATTATTTCAAGGGTGCACCGAAGATTCCGCACTTGAACTTCATGGAAGCTTCCGAGGCGGATGCCGTTACAGGTATTACAGCAGGAACTATGGATATCACGGATCCGAGTTATTCTATGGACGTAGCAAAACAGATCGCCGATATCAACGGTACGGAAGATCTGGATGGCCCGGTTCTTTCAACTCGTCTGATCGATTACCGCGGATACGGATATATCGGTCTGGCAGCGGGAAATGTGAAAGTTGGAAACGATCCGGCTTCCGAAGAATCACGTAATCTGCGTAAAGCGCTCGCTACGGTGATCTCCGCTTACCGTGATGAAGGTATTGACTCTTATTATGGCAATACGGCGTCCATTATCAACTATCCTATTTCCAATACATCCTGGGCTGCGCCTCAGGTTACGGATGACGGTTATCAGATCGCTTATTCTACAGATGTAAACGGTGATCCGATTTATACGGATGGCATGTCAGCCGAAGATAAATATGCTGCGGCGCTTGAAGCGGCTCTCGGCTATTTTGAAGCGGCAGGATTTACGGTAGAAGACGGTAAAGTTACGGCAGCGCCCGAAGGTGCGAAACTGGAGTATCAGGTAAATATCGGCGGCGGCGGAGCAGGCGACCATCCTACGTTCTTAGTACTGAAAAATGCGTCGGATGCATTTGCCACGATCGGCATTACCTTGACGGTAAACGATCTTTCCAATTCCAGTGATCTGTATGCATCTTACCAGACCGGCGTTGCAGAAATGTGGTGTGCGGCTTGGCAGGCAGGTACTGATCCGGATATGTACCAGTTATATCACACCTCGGGTTCCACGAACTACTATCAGATCTCAGACGAAGAACTGGATGAACTGATCGAAGCAGGCCGTCTGTCAACAGACCAGACTTATCGTAAAGGTCTGTATAAAGCAGCTATGGAGATCATTATGGACTGGGGCGTAGAGCTTCCTGTTTACCAGAGATCCGATTGTCTCCTGATCTCTTCGGAACGTGTCAAAGTAGAATCTCTTCCTACAGATATGACACCTTACTGGACTTGGGGAAATGAAGTACAGAATCTGGAAATGAAATAAGCAGTTTCTGCTTTAAGAATTGGTGTAGAAACCCCTGCGCCGTTGGAGCAGGGGTTTTTATTCATGATATTGGGTATTATGTGATATATGGCCGGGCAGGAGTCCGGACCGAGGAAAGGAAGGGATTTTTGTGCGTAACTATATCATCAAGCGCATTCTGTTATCGATCGTGATCCTCTTCTGTGTGACATTCATCATATATGCTGTCCTGCGCTGCCTGCCCGCATCGTATGTAGAAACTATGGCGATGCAGTTATCAGCTGCGCCGGGTGCGAAACCTTATGATGAGTGGATTGCTCAGTTGAATGCTTCTTACGGATTGGATAAGGGTATTATTGCGGGGTGGCTGACCTGGCTGCAGGATTTTGCTACCGGGCATTTCGGAGACAGTTGGAAATTTACTGTTCCTGTTATTGAAAAGTTTAATGATGTGATCTGGCTTTCTTTTGTTATGGGAGCCATTGCTTTGGTACTGGAACTGCTGATTGCGATTCCTCTTGGTATCATTGCTGCTACAAAGCAGTATTCTAGAGCGGACTATGCTATTACGGCAGGTGCGCTTATCGGTATTTCTTTACCGCCGTTTTTCTTTGCGACTTTGTTAAAACTGGTTTTTGCAGTCAAGCTGCAGTGGTTTGACGTGTCCGGCCTGGTCGGACGTAACTTTGCGCAGCTGGATTCCTGGGGACAGTTTATGGATAAAGCAAACCATTTGTTCCTTCCTATTGTGACTTTGGTTATTACATCGATTGGTGCATTGATGCGCTATACGAGAACAAATATGTTGGAAGTTTTAAATGCCGATTATATTCGGACGGCAAGGGCGAAGGGCCTGAGTGAATCAAAGGTCATCTATAAACATGCTTTCCGAAATACGTTGATTCCTCTGGTGACGATTATCGGAGGTTCCCTGCCGGGACTGTTTACCGGCGCGCTCATTACGGAGACGCTTTTCTCGATTCCGGGTATGGGTTGGACGTCTTATCAGGCTATGGTGATCGGAGATATTCCCTTTTCCATGTTCTATATGACGTTTATCGCTGTTTTGACTTTGCTTAGTAATCTGCTTACTGATATCGTGTATGCGGTGGTAGACCCCCGTGTACGTATCGCTTAGAAAGGAGGAATACGAATGTCTGATACGAAGAATCCATATACACAGGATAACGGTTCTGCAGAAGAACTGTCTTTAAGTGATGACCGTCGTGTCAAGACACTTTCGCCCGGGATGCTTGTTGTGAAACGTTTTTTCCGCAACCGTCTGGCGGTAGTGGGACTTGTCATGCTGGCAGCGATGTTCATATTTTCCTTTGTGGGCGGTATGATCTCGCCGTATGGACAGGACGAGCAGTTCTATACATATACCTATTTAGAGAAGGAATATGTAGGCGTGACACAGAATGAAGATTTCCGTTATGTCTCGGCCGAGGGACAGGAATTCGGTTCTGCGGCACAGGCGCAGTTTTTGATGGCGCAGATGACCGGTAAGACAGAGTTTGAATATAAAGATGTAGCTTATGAGGTGGAGCAGGCGGGTACGGATTTTTATGTCGTTTCATCTGCAGGAGCTCCTTTGGCGATTGCTTATAAAGATATCGTTAATGCTTCCGATGGGATAGATGATCTTGCATTTGAAGTAAAGCTGGAAGCGCTGCGCCTTTATACCAACGGAGAAGCCGGCGCATTCAGTGCAGGCGGACAGGATTATGAAGTTGATGAAGGCGGCAATATCATACAGGGAGAAGAAGTTCTTGGATATATCAGCCGTTTCGTTGTACAGTCAAAAGTAAACGGCGTATCGATTTCCAGAGATTTCAAGGAACGTCTGGAAGAAGAGCTTGCCAATGACGTATCGGAATTTACCTATACTGGAGCGGACGGAGAGGAACATAATTATACGGTTACTTATGATGCATCTGCAAAAATATGGTCTGTTATGCAGGAGACGGAGACTTACGTATACAATCAGTATTCTAATCCGTCTTCCGAACATCCTTTGGGAACGGATACGAATGGTATGGATATGCTGACCCGTCTGATGTACGGCGGCCGTGTATCGCTTATTATCGGTTTTATCGTCGTTATTATCGAAACGGTTCTGGGTGTTATCATGGGAGGACTTTCCGGTTATTTCGGCGGATGGGTAGATAATCTGATCATGCGTATCGTAGATGTTTTCTATTGTATACCCTCGATGCCTCTGATCATTATATTGGGCGCGGCTATGGACGGTATGCGTGTGGATCCGCAGGTTCGTATGCTGTATCTGATGCTGATCCTCGGTGTTTTGGGCTGGCCGGCCATTGCCCGCCTTGTGCGCGGACAGATCCTGTCTCTTCGTGAACAGGAGTTTATGACGGCGACCGAGGCCTGCGGTATCCGTATTTCCCGCAGAATTTTCAAACATTTGATACCGAATGTTATTCCGCAGCTTATCGTTACCTGTACGATGAGCCTTGGTTCCGTTATGCTGACGGAGGCAACCTTATCGTTCCTCGGACTCGGGGTAAAATTCCCGTTTGCTTCCTGGGGAAATATTATCAACGATGTAAATAACTCTTATGTGCTGACAACATATTGGTTTATTTGGATTCCGGCCGGTATCTGTCTTCTGATCGCCGTTTTGGGATTTAACTTCGTGGGTGATGGTCTTCGTGATGCCTTTGACCCCAGAATGAAGCGATAAGAGAGGAGGATGATTATGGCTAAGAATAAACCGGAAGGATATCTTTCAGCGAAAGAATCCCGTCGGATTTCCAAAGAGAACCGCCGTATTACCAATCAGTATGAAAAAGAGCGGAAACGGAAAAAAGTGCCCGAGTCTGAATATATGACAACGATGCACGATCCGAATAATGCGGTGGAATTTGATAACCTTCATACGTATTTCTTTACCGATGCCGGTACCGTAAAATCTGTTGACGGCGTTACTTTTGAAGTGCCTATCGGCAAGACTGTCGGTGTCGTTGGAGAATCGGGCTGCGGCAAATCCGTAACCAGTCTGTCATTGATGCAGCTGATTCAGCGTCCGCAGGGACAGATCGTAGAAGGTGAGATCCGTTTGAATATCGGTGACAATAAAGCATATAATATTGCCAAAACGCCGAATGAGAAAATGATGAATCTGCGGGGCAATTATGTGTCCATGATCTTTCAGGAACCGATGACAAGCTTAAACCCGGTTTTCCGTATCGGAGAACAGTTGGAAGAAGTCATTGCGCTCCATGCAGGAGAAGGAAAAGATAAAGAGGCATTCAAACAACGGACGATAGAGCTTCTTAAGATGGTTGGAATCGCAAACAGTGAGGGCGTTTACAAAATGTATCCGCATGAATTGTCCGGCGGTATGCGCCAGCGTGTCATGATCGCCATGGCGCTTGCATGCAGTCCGAAGATTATTATTGCCGATGAACCGACAACGGCTCTCGACGTAACGATACAGGCACAGATTCTGGATCTGCTCCGGAATCTGAAAAATAAGATCAACTCTTCTATTATGTTAATTACGCATGACCTGGGCGTTATTGCGGAAATGGCAGACTATGTTGTGGTCATGTATGCCGGACGTGTTGTAGAGAAAGGAACCGTAAGGGATATCTTTACCAATCCTTCTCATCCGTATACGATCGGTCTTATGGCGTCTAAGCCGGTAGTCGGCAAGCAGGTGGACAGGCTTTATTCCATTCCCGGTAAAGTGCCGAATCCTGTCAATATGCCGAATTACTGTTATTATAAAGATCGTTGTGAGATGTGCGTGGAAGGCTGCAGCGGAGCTTATCCGGAAGAGATCAGCCTTTCCGATACACATAAAGTAAGCTGCTATCGATTCTATGAAGGAAAGGGGGAGAAATAAATGGCCGACAACAATACTGTAAAAGAAAACCAGTTTACGCCGGTAACATATGATCCCCAATATATCCTGATGGTCAACGCCTTAAAGAAATATTTCCCCATAAAAGGCGGCATGATCTCCAAAACGGTAGGCTATGTGAAAGCGGTAGACGGCGTCACATTTAACCTGAAACGCGGCACGACAATGGGACTTGTCGGCGAGTCGGGATGCGGCAAAACAACGACCGGAAGAACGATTCTGCGTCTGTCCGGCGATAAGACGGATGGACAGGTACTGTTTAACGGACAGGAAGTTTATGACTTGTCAACCAAAGAGATGCGTTCTATAAGAACCAAAATGCAGATCATTTTTCAGGATCCGTTTTCAAGCCTTTCACCGAGACTCCCTGTCGGAGAGATTATCGGCGAGGCTGTCCGTGAACATGGACTTGTAAGCAAAGCGGAATTTAACGATTATATCGATCAGGTCATGGATAACTGTGGATTACAGCCTTTCCATAAAGACCGTTATCCGCATGAATTTTCCGGCGGACAAAGACAGCGTATCTGTATTGCAAGAGCGCTTGCGCTGAATCCCGAGTTTGTAGTGTGCGATGAGCCGGTGTCTGCACTGGACGTGTCGATTCAGGCACAGATCATCAATCTGCTTAAAGACTTGCAGGATCGTTATAAACTGACTTACCTTTTCATTTCACATGACTTGAGCGTGGTAGAGCATATATCGGATACGGTAGGCGTTATGTATCTGGGCAATCTGGTGGAATACGGTAATACAACGGATATTTTCAAAAATCCGCTGCATCCTTATACGAAGGCATTGTTTTCCGCAATTCCGATTCCTGATCCGGACGCTAAAATGGACCGTATCGTACTCGAGGGAACGATCCCTTCACCGGCGAATCCGCCAACGGGTTGTAAATTCCATACCCGATGTGCCAACTGTATGGCGAAATGTAAAGAAACAGCGCCGCAGCAGAAAGAGATCGAACCGGGACATTACGTCGTGTGTCATTTGTATGATTAGTGTGAAGAGAAGTTCCAGGCAAAGCATGAAGACGACATCATGTAACGACAGGAAAGGATAGATGTATGGGAAAGCATGGCGATTTTGAGGACGATGGACGTACCATAGCCGATATGAGCGGAATAGGATCTGCTCATAGCTCCTGGTTTGGCCGCCGCAGTCCGGCATCCCATGACAGAGAAACTTTGCAGGATGAGAGAAAAGATGCGCGTCCGTGGGAAGAGTCTCCGTTTACGTGGAAAGAACGCATACGCTATATGGGAGTGGCACTCGGCGCCGCACTTTCCATTGCATTTGTTTTTCTTGCAGGCATAGCGCTTGTTATATGGCTTATTACATTGTATGGAAAATGATAAAAAAAAATGATGAACAGATACGGGGAGATGCAATGGGATTGTGTCTTCCCGTATTGTAATTGCGGATATTGATGACAGAAACAAACGGTCGTGAAACGCCGGGGGCAGGCAGAGAAAAAAGTTTCTGCTTCGGGCGCGCTTTCGCTCCATTAAAAACGCAGCGGTACTAAGTGCGAGAGACAAAAGATGTCCCTCGCACAAGGGACCGGCGTTTTTAGAGGGCCCTTCAGCAGAAATCTTTTTTCTCTGCCTGCCCCCGGCGTTTCACGATTGTATGTTCATTAAAACAACAGGAAAGGAGAAAACAGATGATATTAATGATTGCAGAAGCTCCATGCAAGGTCTTGTAGGATAGGACTGCATGGAGTAATACTATCCGGAGGCTTTGCAAATAAGAACGGGTGTTATATATAATACGTTTGGGAAATAAGGAGCAAAGTCTATGAAAAATTTAAGAAGAAAAACTATATTAAATCGTAATATAATGGATGTGCGGCATGTACTGGCGGAAATGAAAGACTTTCTGCTGCTGTGGATCAGCCAGTCCTTATCGGGACTTGGCAGTGCCATGACAGGCTATGCGCTTGTTATATGGTCCTATTCGCAGAAGGGATCGGCGCTTATGAGCGCAATGCTTATGGTATGTTCCTATACGCCGTATGTTTTGTTCAGCATTTTTGCGGGAGCTCTAAGTGACAAATGGGACAAAAAGAAAACGATGCTTGTCTGTGATACGGCAGCGGCATTGACCACTGTGATTACGCTTATATTACTGCAGAGAAATTCTCTGGCAGTATGGCATCTGTATCTGCTCAATGCGGTAAACGGGTTGATGAATACGATACAGCAGCCTGCATCGGAAGTTGCCGTGACGCAGATCCTGCCGAAAAAATATTATCAGAAAGTCGGCGGTATGCGTTATTTTGCCAGTTCTCTGAATCAGATCCTGACGCCGCTTATCGCTACGGCGATACTGGGCCTGGCCGGAATGAAATACGTGATCGCATTTGATTTGATAACGTTTGTTATTGCATTTTTGTCGCTTGCATTTCTGATCCGGATACCGAAGCCGGAGCAGGAAACTGCGGACGACGGAGAAACCCTGCTGCAGTCGGTACGGAAAGGGATTGGGTATCTGAAGAAGGAACGGGGCATTTTTGATCTCATTCTGTTCCTGGCCGCCATTAATTTGGTGGCTTCCATTTATGAGGCTGCCTTTCCGGCAATGCTGCTTTCCAGAAACGGAGGCAGTGAAAAAACGCTTGGACTTGTCAATACGGTGATCGCCGTATCGACGTTTTTTGGGAGTATTCTGGCGTCTGTTATGAAAGAGCCGCGAAGCCGCGTGCGTGTGATCTGCAATACGCTGCTTTTTTCGATGAGTTTTGAAAATTTTCTGCTGGCATTCGGAACAACGCCGCTTATCTGGTGCATCGGCGGTTTTCTGGGGTGGGTTCCCATACCGCTCATGAGCACAAATCTGGATGTCATTATGCGTCTGCACATACCGGAGAATATGCAGGGCAGAGTCTATTCCGTTCGTAATTCACTGCAGTATTTTACAATCCCGCTCGGTTTTTTTCTGGGAGGCTTTCTGGTGGATAACGTATTTGAGCCGGTTATGGACATGCAGGATGAAGCGGGGATTCTTGTTCGTATGTTTGGAGAGGGAAAAGGTTCCGGCGCCGCTTTTTTATTTTTTATCATTGCTTTTGCGGGAATCGGGGTCTGTCTGTATTTCCGGCACGACAAACATATATGGAAGTTGGAGAAAGGAAGTTTTCATGAAGACAATCCTGATCGTCGATGATGATGTTTATATCGGAAATATGGTAGAAGAAATGCTGCAAAAAGTTGGTTATGGCGTACTCCGGGCTTATTCCGGTTCGGAGGCGCTGCTTTTATTAGAGTCGAAGAAGGCGGATCTTGTACTGCTTGATCTGATGCTGCCGGGGCTTAGCGGAGAAGAAGTACTGCCTGCTCTGAAAGAAAAGGAGATTCCGGTGATCATTGTCAGCGCCAGAGTGGATGTGAAAGATAAGGTGGAACTGCTGCTTGGCGGTGCAGCGGATTATATGACCAAACCGTTTGATCTGCAGGAGATGCTGGCACGGATCACCGTGCAGCTTCGGAAGGCGCCGAAAGCGGCAGACGGACGATCCGGCGAAGGAGAGAGCCTGCGATATCTGGATGTCGTTATGGATATGGATGCGCACAGTGTTTATGTCTGTGATACAATGGTAAAACTGACAAGGACAGAATACGCGATCTTAAAGATTCTGATGCGCAATCCGCAGCAGGTCGTCCCTAAATCATCCCTGATGGACCGGATAAGCTGGGAGACGCCGGATTGTGTGGAAAGTTCTCTGAAAGTGCATATCAGCAATCTGCGCAGGAAATTGCGGGATGCCGGTGGAAAAGATTACATTGAGGCGGTCTGGGGGATCGGATTTAAGATGAAAACGCAGGACTGACAGCGGAAGATGAGTTCTGTAGTTCTTACCTGTTTCTTAACCTTTTCCTTAACCGCTTTCTTAACCTTTATTCGATATACTGAGGATGTTGTAAGGAATCGAATAAAAGGAGGGTTTTTATGGACTACGTTTTAACAACGGATGCGCTTTGCAAAAGTTATAAGCATTTCAAAGCGTTAAACGGCTTTTCCATGCACGTCCCCAAAGGAGCGATCTACGGATTTGTCGGAAAGAACGGTGCGGGCAAGACGACGCTGATTCGTCTGATCTGCGGTCTGCAGCAGGAGACGGCAGGTGAGTATACGCTTTACGGTGTAAGCAGTACATGCAGAGAAATAGTCAGGGCACGCAAAAGAATGGGCGCTATCGTGGAAACACCGTCAATCTATCTGGATATGAGTGCAAGAGAGAATATCAAAGCGCAGTACCGCATTCTTGGACTGCCGTCTTTTGAAGGGGTGTCGGAGCTGCTTGCGCTGGTGGGACTGGAGGATGCCGGGAAAAAGAAAGCCAAACATTTTTCGCTGGGGATGCGTCAGCGGCTTGGAATTGCCATTGCACTGGCTGGCGATCCGGATTTCCTGGTTCTGGACGAACCGGTGAACGGTCTTGATCCGCAGGGAATCATCGAAATCCGGGAGCTGATCTTAAAGCTTAACAGGCAGCGGCAGGTCACAATCCTGATCTCCAGCCATATGTTAGACGAATTATCCCGTCTGGCAACGCATTACGGGTTTATTGATCACGGCCGTATGGTAAAAGAGATCAGCGCGCAGGAATTGGAAGCGGCCTGTAGAAAATGTATGCATCTGGAAGTATCGGACTGCAAAGCGCTTGCCCGGGTGCTGGATGGCATGGGAGCCGCATATACGATCATGTCCGATACGGAAGCAGACGTATATGCCAGAATCAATCTGACGGAACTTGTACTGGCGTTAAATAAGGAAAATTGCGAACTCCGCTCCTTACAGGAGAAAGATGAAAGCCTCGAGAGTTTTTTCATCAATCTGACAGGCGGCAGCGGCAAAGAAGGGGGGAGATCGGAATGAGAAAGCTGATCCATGCCAATTTCGTCAGAATGGTAAGAGGTAAAATATTCTGGATCATAGAGGCTGCGTTAGCAGGGTATGCCGTATTTGCCTACGCTTCGGTGGCGGGAAATATCAAAAGAGGACTCGGGATACCGGACAGTTTTCTGTTTGTGTTTTTTAACGAGATGCTCGCTATGGGCGCCGTGATGGCGTTATTTACCATACTTTTCCTCGGTGTGGAATATAGTAACGGTGTCATCAGGAATAAGATATCCACCGGACATCGAAGAAGAGATATCTATCTGGCCAACCTCGTGACATGTTATACGGCAGGCGTTATCCAGTTTCTGACATACAGCCTGACAGCTCTGCTGACAGGGTGGTTATTGCTGGGTGAAACCGCCCTGATCGGTCTTAATCAGATGTCATGGCGTATCGTCTGCAGTCTGCTGATCATACTGTGCTATGCGGCGGTTTTTACGCTGATCATTATGCTGGATGACCATGGTATGAGGGTTACTGCGGTGAGTTTCGTGCTGGTGCTTGCATTTTTTATTTTGGTCATGCAGATCTTCGGGGATCTGTCGGAGCCGGAAGTTAGGAGCAGAACCGTGACCTCGCAGGAAGGGGAAGTGCAGATCGAGGAAGCTGTCCCGAATCCGCGTTATGTAACCGGGACGAAGCGGGTAGTCTATGAATGGCTCGATACCTTTTTGCCGGCAGATCAGGCGATGTATATCCTCCTTCCGGAAACGGAGTATACGCTGAAAGCGCCTCTGTGTCTATTAGGAGAAAGCATTGTTTTGACCGCTTTCGGCCTGTATTTTTTCAAACGAAAAGATATCAGGTAGCCGGAGGGTATTGCCGCGGCAGATGATGACCGGAACCGGCCGGGAAGCGGGAGAAAGGAGCGGGAAAATATGGGGGTCCTGTCATGGGTGTGCGCCGGTTGTTTCATTTTAGCGGTTGCAGTACTTGTCGTAAAAGTGTATGATATGAAAAAAGCGGCGCGGGAGATCCGTAACGGTCTGTCGGAAAAATTATCGATCGAGACAAATACACTGCTTACCATATCCGGGCGTGATAAGGATATGCGGCGGTTGGCGGATGATCTGAACAGAGAACTGCGCAGACTGCGTGAACAAAGGCACCGCTATTACCAGGGAGATCTGGAAGTAAAGGATGCGATCGCCAATATTTCACATGACCTCAGAACGCCTTTGACGGCAGTCTGCGGTTATGTGGAACTGCTGGCGGGTCAGCTTGAACAGATGTCGTCTTCTCTGCGCCGGCTGGAGGAAACCGGGAATGCGGAAGAGAGCGCCGAAAGAGAAGCGCTGAAAAAAGGATTGACAGAAAGTCTGGAAACGGGAGGGCGATATCTGGATATCATAAAGGGCCGTACCGGAGTGATCAAACGGCTTACGGAAGAACTTTTCCGTTACTGCGTCGTTTCTTCGGTAGTCTGGAACGATTCGGGGGAAGATGTGATACTGAATCATCTTCTGGAGGAATGTGTGGCCGCTCATTATCAGATTTTTATGGAAAATAAAATAACACCAGATATAAAAATGCCGGACGATTGCATTAAATGTAGATTGAATAAAGATGCAATGCGGCGTATTCTGGAGAATATTGTGAGTAATGCCGCCAAATACAGCGACGGTGATCTGCGGATCGTCTTGTCGGAAAACGGTGAAATGACATTCTCAAATCACGCTTTTACTTTGGATAAAGTACAGGTGGAGAGGTTGTTTGATCGTTTCTATACGGTGGATACGGCCGACAGATCAACAGGACTCGGTCTTTCGATAGCCAAAGCGCTGACGGAACGGATGGGCGGCACGATCAGTGCACAGTATCAGGAAAACATATTGGATATCCGGCTCTTTTTTCCGGATCATGAGAAGGAGGTGAAAGGATGAGTTACTATTTAGTAGATTACGAAAATGTAAAAAAAGATGGCTTAAACGGCATCAATGAGCTTTCCGCGGATGATACGGTCTGTATCTTTTACAGTGAAAATGCGGATACGATTACATTTGACCTGCACAGGCGGATCAATGAATCACGGGCGGATATCATATTTCAGGAAGTATCGGTCGGTACAAAAAATGCCCTGGATTTTCAGCTTGCAACATATTTGGGGTATATTATCGCGGGAGACAAGGAGCAGGAGTATTTTCTTGTGACAAAAGACAACGGATTCAATATTCTGTGTTCTTATTGGAGCCGGCAGGGCGTTACAATAACAATGGTTATGGATCTGTCAGGAAGGAATATCAAGAAGGAACAGGCGCTGCTTGAAGAGGAGGTCGCCAAACTGATCGATGATGCTGACATAGCGGCGACTGTTACAAAGTGTATTCTGCAGTATAAGACCAAGCAGGGCATCAATAATGCATTGATGAAGCAGTATCCGAGTAAGGACAATAAGCAGGCGAGTGAGATCTACAATGCGATCAAGCCGTTACTTGTCAATAAAAAGGGAAGATGACAATATTTCTTTGAGAGAGGGAATTTCGTGGGAACAAAAGAGAAAGACTATCATATGACATTCGGGGTTCTTTCGGGAATTGCGATAGTGATGATCGTGGCGGGACATGCAGGATGCGACGTTCTGACGGTGGGCGGCCTGTTTCCGTACTATTCGTTTCATGTACCGTTATTCATGTTTATCTCCGGTTATTTTTACCGGGACGAGAACGAAGAAAAGCCGCTTTCTTATTGTAAAAGAAAGGTATGCAGGCTTCTTCTGCCTTATTTTATATGGAATATTGTATACGGGATCATAGCGTGGATGCTGCGTCTTGGCGGATTTGCCATGGGCGGGGAGATCGGTATCCGGACGCTTTTCATAGAGCCTTTTGTGAGCGGCTATCAGTTTATCTATAATTATGCGGCCTGGTTTGTGCCGGCGCTGTTTCTGATCGAGATGATGAATCTGCTCATGCGGCTTCTGTTAAAGAAGCTGCATTTATGCCATGAAGGACTGATCCTGGCCGGGACGTTATGTGTCGGCATGGCTGTCGTATGGCTGGCGGTCCGCGGACATGTCTGGGGACTTTACAAGATGCCGGGCAGGATATTATTTTTATATCCATGTTTTCAAATGGGGCAGTTTTACCGCAGGAAACTGGAACGGCATGATACGCTGAATAATCTGCCGTATTTTGCCATAGTTGTCACCGCACAGTTTCTTCTGACGATGTGCTGTAACGGACTGGCTTACAGCTGCGTATGGTGTACCGGTTTTGCCAACGGTCCGGTTATTCCATATGTGACAGTAGTGTCAGGCGTTGCCTTCTGGCTGCGGATCGCCAAAATAACGGCGCCGCTTCTTGGCAAGAACCGGTATATCCGGTATTTATGCAGGAATACATATGCCGTGATGATGCATCATGTTATGGCCTTTATGCTGGTAAAAGCGGTCATAGCGCTGTTTTCGGTGTATACGCCCTGGTGCGCGGACTTCGATATGAGCCTGTACCGGAGCAATATCGACTTCTACTATCTGGTCAGAGGGATGGAGCAGTTCCGTTTTGTCTATGTGGCCGCAGGGATCCTGTTGCCGCTTTTATTGCAGTACGGACTGGAGCAGGCGCGGAAGTTCTGCAGGAATCGATTGAAATTTGGCGGGAAGTGATAGGGCAGGCGGGGAAGCAGAAAGCGGGCGGTCCGCGGAAAAAGTTTCTGCTTTGGGCGCGCTCTCGCTCCGTTAAAAACGCAGCGGTACTAAGCGCGAGAGACATCAGATGTCCCTCGCACTAAGAATAAAGTTACTTTTAGTAACTTGCGTTTTTAGAGGGCCCTTCAGCAGAAATCTTTTTCCGCTGCCTGCCCGCTTTCTGCTTCCCCGCCTGTTTATTGCCAGCGTTGTTGATTTTATAAATGAGAAAGAAAGGGACTATATATGACACCATTCTACAGGCAGGAAGAAACACTGCTGTTTCTGATTTCACTTCTTTTTGTTATGGTGATCGTGCTGATCTGGGTGATGATCCACATGTTTTTCTATCATACGGCAAGAATATATAACTGGAACGGGACGCGGTACTGTTATCTCGGCTATGTGCCGATTCGCCGGGAAGACGGAGAACTGACGGTGCGGCTTACAGAACATATGACAGATCTGTCGCATACGACGCTTTACCGCATCTGCCCGGGCAGAGCGTTTTGCAGGAAAAACCGTTACAAAAATCTGTTTGTTTATGCGGATGGAGACAGACGGTATGTTGTTGTGGATGACTCGAATAAAGAAGAGATGAAAACAGAGATTCCCTTTTAAGGAAAGATTTGGTATACTAAGACAGGCGGTCATCCGCCGCAGTGAGGAAGCGTATGATAACGATAAGTATGTGTATGATCGTAAAAAATGAAGAAAGACTGCTTGCCAGATGCCTTGACAGTGCAGCGGGTATTATGGACGAAATCATTATCGTGGATACCGGCTCTACGGATAAGACGAAGGAGATCGCGGCGCGTTATACGGATAAGATCTATGATTTTGAGTGGATACAGGATTTTGCCGCGGCCAGAAACTTTGCTTTTTCCAAGGCGTCGATGGCATATATTTATTCTGCGGATGCCGATGAAGTGTTTGATGATCAGAACAGGCAGGCTTTCCGGCAATTGAAAGAAACGCTTCTGCCGGAAGTGGACATTGTGCAGATGTATTATGCCAATCAGCTGGATTTCGGGACGATCTACAATTATGATAAAGAACTGCGTCCGAAGCTTTTTAAAAGACTGCGGACTTTTACGTGGGCAGAACCGATCCACGAACAGGTTATTTTGGAACCGGTAATTTATGACAGTGATGTCACCATTATGCATATGCCGGAGAGCAGCCATAAAGACAGGGATCTGGCTTCTTTTGCCCGTTTGACGGCTTCGGGAGAGAGGCTTTCTAAGAGGCTTCATAATATTTATGCCAGGGAGCTGTTTGTTTCCGGAGAAGATAAGGATTTTTTGGAGGCCGGCGCCTTTTTTGAGGCGTCCTGTCAGGATACGGGGCGGTCTTTAGACGAGATCAGGGAGGCGTCCTGCGTTGCGGCAAGAGCGGCGCGGATCGGGCGGGATACCGGGAAATTTTTCAAGTATGCGCTCAAAGCCGTGGCGTGCGAAGGATGTGCGGAGATCTGCTGCGAGCTTGGCCGGTATTTTCTGGAACAGGGAGATCTGGACGAAGCGATCGTATGGTTTTATAATGGTGCGTATGAAACGGAGAGTATCCTTAATATACATAGTAGTGGGGATATTCCGCTTGCCGGACTGGCAAAGTGTTATGAACTTGCAGGCAACGGGAAGCAGGCTCGTGAATATGCAGCGCTGGCGGCGGCGTGGAAGCCGGAAGTATAGGAGAAAGCCGGGAACGTGCAGGCCGGGAGCATGAGCGTACCGGTAAAGCCGCAAAGAAAGGAAAAACAGGATCGTTATGAGGAAATGGGAAGAGAACGTAAAGAAGGTGGTGCCTTATACGCCGGGAGAACAGCCGCAGAAGAAGGGCATCATCAAATTGAATACGAATGAGTGTCCTTATCCGCCTTCCCCTTTGGTGGAGAAAAAGATAAAGGAAATGGCATATGAGGACTTACGGCTGTATCCTGAGTTTCCGGAGAAAACACAGCTTGCCGCCGAACTTGCGGCATATCATCAGGTTTCGGAAGAAGAAATCTTTATCGGCGTCGGCTCGGACGACGTGCTGTCAATGGCTTTTTTGACCTTTTTTCAGGCGGGGAAACCGATCTTGTTTCCGGATATTACGTATTCTTTTTATGATGTATGGGCCGATGTGTACGGAATCCCTTTTCAGACAAAAGCGCTTGCGGAAGACTTTACCATAAATCCGGAAGATTATCTGGCGGATAACGGGGGTGTTATTTTCCCGAATCCGAATGCGCCGACAGGCACCTTACTGTGCTTGGAGGATGTAGAGAAGATCGTGGCGGCCAATCAGGATGTCGTTGTTATCGTTGATGAAGCATATATTGATTTCGGCGGGATCAGTGCGCTCCCACTGCTTAAAAAATATGAAAATCTGCTGGTTGTGCGCACTTTTTCCAAATCGAGGGCTATGGCGGGCGCCAGGATCGGATATGCTGTCGGCAGTGCAAAACTGATTTCCTATTTGAATAATGTGAAATATTCTGTCAATTCTTATACGATGAACAGGCCGTCATTGGAGCTTGGTGTAGAGGCTGTAAAAGACGACGCTTATTTTAAGGAGATCTGCGGCAGGATCATTGCTACGAGAACGCGGATGGAAGAAAGACTGAAGTCGCTTGGCTTTACGTTTCCGAAGTCGTACGGTAATTTCATTTTTGCCGCGCACCGTGAAGTAAAAGCGGGATATATTTTTGAGAAACTAAAAGAATATGACATCTATGTCAGACATTGGGAGAAAGAGCGGATAAGCAATTATCTGCGGATCACCATTGGAACAGATGAGGAGATGGATGCCCTGTTTAGAGCGCTTCGGGAGATCATAAAGCAAATCTGACAGGAAAATGCGGAAATGAAAACAAGCCTGTGAAAGAGTCAAGAGGAGGAAAATGATCATATGGAAAGTCTGGCAATTTGGTTTGCAAATACATTAGGGAAATTTGTTTCGAAGGAAATCGTTATTTTTATTATCTCCATGATACCGATCCTGGAGCTTCGCGGCGGTCTGGTGGCGGCATTTTTGCTGGAGGTGCCGATGGCTGTGGCCGTCCCGGTATGCATTATCGGAAATATTATTCCGATCCCGTTCATTCTGCTCTTTATTAAGCAGATTTTCAAATGGTTGAAGAAAATATCGTTCTTTAAGAAATTTATTGAGAAACTGGAAACGCGGGCCATGAATAAGAGCGATTCCATTAAAAAGTATGAATTCGTAGGACTGATGCTTTTTGTCGGCATACCGCTTCCGGGAACGGGCGCGTGGACAGGATCCTTGATCGCCGCGCTTTTGGAGATCGATTTTAAAAAGGCGGTTCTGGCCGAACTGCTCGGTATTGTAATAGCAACTGTTATTATGCTGATCGGCACATACGGCCTGCTTGGAGCTTTGCTTTCATAACGCTTTCAGGGAAAAGGGGGCATTGTTATCAAAAAGAGGAAACTGTTTATTGCCGGAGGGGCGATTCTTGCGCTGGGACTTATGGCGGCTGTTTTGGCAAAGGTTCTTTTATGTACGGAAAAATCCCCCAATCTTGCGTTGCAAAAGGGTGTTAAGGCGACCTGTGACAGTACGGAGACAGAAGCATTGTCAGCGGATAAGGCGATCGACGGGGATGATGAAACGTTATCTTCCCGTTGGTCGAGCGAGAATAACTGGGAAGATGCTTCACATTATATAGAACTGGAATTTCCGGAAGAAATTTCAGTTTCTTTTGTTGTCCTGAAATGGGAGCGGACGAATGTGATCTCATACAGGCTGGAAGGCTCTCTTGACGGGGATAACTGGCAGACGCTTGCTTCTTTTGACCACGCGCCGATGACAAAGCGGCAGGAGATTCCGCTTGCGGAGGCGGTTAACCTAAGATTCATCAGGCTTTCTACCGACGCGGTCTCTCAGACGGAAGAAGACTATTCCAATCTGTATCAAAATGTTTCCTTATATGAATTCGAAGTATATGCGGACAAGCCGGCAGTCTATACGCTGGAGGCGCCGACCGTGGAAGTGCGCGGAGACGGCAGCCGTTATCTGAAACTGCCGGAAGCGCCGGATGGATACCGGGTCACGTATCTCGGCGCGGATTATGAGCAGATCATCGGCGCGGACTGCGAGATTTATGAGACGATACAGGAGAAGGAAGTGACGGTCGGTCTGTCGGTGGAGCGCATAAGCGAAACAGGCGGTACACCGGGAGAGGCCGGGAAAAACAGAGCGGATGGAACGCAGATGGCGGAGGAAGGCGCATTTACGATTACTGTTCCGGCCGCAGAACAAAAGACACAGACAAACGCAGAGGCTGCGGATGTTTCGTCGTCTGCTTTCTCACAGGATGAGACTGCGCAGGAAGAAAACGCCGCGCCGCAGGTGATTCCGGCGATTGCGGAGTGGCGCGGCGGGGAAGGCTTTTTTGTACCGGACACACAGTCCCGTATAGTGATCGGACAGGAAGAACTGCGGCGCAGTGCGGAACTTTTTGCTTCCCGGTATCAGGCGGTCATGGGATATGAGATTCCTGTCGTGGCAGGGCAGGCCGAGGATGTGCAGGCGGGAGATTTCTATCTGTCTTACGCGGAGGGGACGGAAGAAACGGCGGCCGGCATCGGAGAAGAGGGATATGTCTGCGACATTTCCGACATCTGTGTCATTACAGGAACACATACGCAGGGCATTTATTGGGGAACGATCACGGTGCTGCAGATTTTAAAAGGACAGGAGGAAGAAGCTTCACCGGCGCTTCCGCAGGGAAAGATACGCGATTATCCCCGGTATCCGGTCCGGGGATTTGGCATCGATGTGGCAAGGAAGCCGGTATCCATGTCGATGCTGTATCAGATCATGGAAAATATGTCATGGTATAAGATGAACGATCTGAGCATTCATCTGAATGATAACGTGATTTTAAGTACCAGCGGTTTGACGGGGTCTGTCGAAGAAGCGATGGGGGCAGGAAGCGCCTTCCGGCTGGATATTGCGATTGCCAATGATGAAGGAGAACGGCTGAGCGCGGAGGATTATGCTTATACAGCGGAAGAATTCGCGGCATTTATTCAGACAGCGGCGGATTACGGAGTCCGTGTGGTGCCGGAGATCGATACGCCTGCGCATTCTCTTTCCATTACGAAACTGTATCCCGAATATGCCCTGAAAATGCGGAATGAAGCAGTGGATCAGATCGATCTGAGCAAAAAAGGCGCCGTAGAACTTGTAAAAAGGATCTGGAGTGAGGCTTTGTCTGCGGCCTTTGCGGATGCATCCATCGTTAATATCGGTATGGACGAGTATTACGGGGACGGGGAGACGTACAGACAGTATTTGAAAGAAATGACCGAGTGGGTCAAAAAGGAAGGCGGTATAGAGACGGTACGCCTCTGGGGAAGCCTCGGGAATATGGAAGGCACGACGATGCCCGATCCTGACGGTCTGCAGATGAACCTTTGGAGCACGATCTGGGCGGATCCGATAGAAATGTATGAATACGGATATTCCCTGATCAATATGCAGAACAATCATTTATATATTATTCCGGGCGGCGGTTATGATTATCTGGATACGGAGGAATTGTTCCGCAATTGGGAAGCGGACAAGTTCTATGATTATAATCAGCTTGAACTGATACCCGCTTATTCGCCGCAGATGTTAGGCGCTTCTTATATGATCTGGAACGATATGTGCGGGAATCTGGATGTCGGAATCAGCGAAAGTGATCTGTTTGACCGTTTTTTTGCGCCGCTTGGCGTTATCAGTACCAGACTATGGGGTGAAACTTCTGCCCCCGGGACTTCCGGAGGCAGGACGGAGCAGGCGTGGACAGAGTGTTACAATGAATTACAATCGTTATTTTATGAAACCGGGACCGCGCCGGGCAGTAATCCTTATGCAGAGGCAGAGTGGACTGGTGAAGCGTTATGCTTTTTTAGCGGGCAGGAAATGCCTTCGGACGAGAGTACGGAGCCGGAAGGAGATTTGTCTGCAGGAGAAACCGGGGAAGCGGACGTGCTTGTTCTGCATGGGGGAGCGGATTACAGGGAGACCGGTTACCGGGGCGGCAACGGCAACGGGGCCGGCATCGGCGGAACTTATACGGTCAGTATGCAGGTTTACCGGGAAAGTGCAGACACGCAGGAGAACGGGAATACGAAAGAAAACGGAAGTGCACAGGAGGGCGGCGCGCTTTATAAGGGGGCAGCGGAAGAAATTTTATTTGAAACGGACTGCGCCTACGGGCAGACGGCTTTTAAAGCAGTGCAGACGGGAACCGGTCAGGTCGGTTTTTCCAGAGAAGGAAGGGACTATTCTTTTGAGTATACCTTACCGGAAGGAGAATGGGTGACGCTTACGGTACGGGGGGAAAAGAACCGGACGAGCCTGTATGTCAACGGAGAACTGATCGATACATTGGGAAGTGAGGAACCGTTTACGGAATATGCGACATTTGTTTTCCCGTTAGAACGGATCGGTTCGAAAACCCACAGTTTTCACGGTATGGTAAAAGAAATTAAAGTTACGGCACAGTAGAGAATCGGGTGTGAAAAATACATTTTTCAAAAGGAGAGGTAAGGAGGCCGGTATGGAAGCATATACGGATTTTGCGGAAGTTTATGATACTTTCATGGATGAAACGCCATATGAAGAGTGGTGCGATTTTCTGCTCACCCTGCTGCATCGGTATGAACTGCCGGAAAATATTACTGATGAGAAACTGCGGGAAGAGAAAAATTCCATTCTCGATCTGGGGTGTGGGACCGGAACGCTGACGCAGATGTTATCGGCGCACGGTTATGATATGATCGGGATTGATAATTCGCCGGAAATGCTGCGGATTGCGCTTGAAAAAAAAGAACGGTCCGGGCAGGAGATTCTGTATCTGTGTCAGGATATGCGGGAATTTGAACTTTATGGTACGGTGGGCGCTGTGATCAGTGTATGTGATTCCCTGAATTATCTGTTATCGGAAGAAGAACTGCTTACAGTCTTTTGCCTTGTAAAGAACTATCTGTATCCGGGCGGCCTGTTTATCTTTGACTTCAATACCGTTTATAAATACGAGACGGTGATCGGAGACGCTACGATAGCGGAGAACAGAGAAGACTGCAGCTTTATCTGGGAGAATTATTATCACCCGGAAAATGAAACGAACGAGTATGATTTGACAATTTTTGTAAAGAATGATAAGGAAAGCGGCCGGCAGGGAGACGAGATTTTCAGAAGATTTCAGGAAACGCATTTTCAGCGGGGATACCGCATGGAACAGATGCGTAAATTATTGGAAGAAGCCGGTCTGACGTTTCTTGCACAGATAGATGCGGATACGCACGGGGAAGTGAAAGAGACGAGCGAGAGGATATACATGGTGGCACGAAAAGAAAGGTAAAAGAATGATCGTGAAACACGGAGGGGGAGAACGTATGAGAGATTATTTAGTCAGGGCAACGGTGGCGGATGCACAGATCCGGGCCTTTGCAGTCACATCGGCAGGACTCGTGGAGGAAGCCAGGAAAAGACATGATTTAAGTCCGGTCGTGACGGCGGCGCTTGGGAGGCTGATGACGGGCGCGTGTATGATGGGAAGTATGCTGAAAGGTGAAAAAGATATTCTGACGCTGCAGATAAACGGCGATGGACCGATCGGCGCAATGACCGTGACGGCGGATGCAAAAGGCAATGTAAAAGGATATGCGCAGGCGCCGCAGGCGATGATGCCCCCGAACGCGCAGGGCAAGCTCGATGTCGGAGGGGTGATCGGAAACGGCTATCTGACCGTCATTAAGGATATGGGACTAAAAGATCCGTATTCTTCCCAGGTGGCGCTGCAGACAGGGGAGATCGGGGATGATCTGACCTATTACTTTGCAGCTTCGGAACAGGTGCCTTCCTGTGTGGCGCTGGGCGTTTTGATGGAACGGAACAATACGGTGAAGCAGGCGGGCGGTTTTATCATTCAGCTCATGCCTTTTGCGCAGGAAGATGTGATCAGGAGACTGGAAGAGAAGATTGCATCCCTGCGTTCCGTGACGCAAATGCTGGAGGAAGGCAATACCCCCGAACAGATATTGACGCTTTTGCTTGGCGATATGGGAGTCGAGTTTACGGAGAAAATGCCGGTACAGTTTGTGTGCAGCTGCACGAAGGAGCGGGTAGAAAAAGTGCTGATCAGTCTCGGAAAAGAGGAATTGCAGAATATGATCGAAGAAGGCAGAGAAGTAGAGCTGCATTGTCATTTCTGCAATACGAATTATGTTTTTACGGTAGAAGAATTAAAGCGGCTGCCTTTATAACGGAAGTTTGAAATACAGATGTATGGATAGTTTAATCTGAGGCTCCGTTTCCACAGCAGAGAAATCAGATGAAGAAAGGTATGGTATAGATATGAAGCATGGTTTTGTGAAAACAGCGGCAGTGACACCGAAGATAAAAGTAGCGGATCCCGCTTACAATGCGAAACAAATATGTGCTTATATGGAAGAGGCGGTTGAAAACGGGGCGAAGGTGATCGTTTTCCCGGAACTGTGCCTGACAGGCTATACGTGCGGTGATCTGTTTTTGCAGGAGCTCCTTTTACGTGATGCCAAGGAACAGATGCAGGTGATTGTCGATGCGTCGAAAGGCAGTGATGCGCTCGTTTTTGTCGGACTTCCGGTAGAAAAAGACCATAAACTTTATAATGCGGCAGCAGTGATCCAGGACGGCACGCTTTTGGCAATGATTCCAAAGCGTCATATTCCGGGATATGCGGAATACTATGAAACAAGATATTTTACGCCGGGAAATGAAAAAGCGGAGAAATTCACGATAGACGATCAGGAGATTCCGTTTGGCGCCAATATTTTATTTCAGGCGGATTCCATGGATGGAATGCTTGTCGGGTGTGAGATCTGTGAAGACATATGGGCGCCGGATTCGCCCGGCACAGCCCATGCGCTGGCGGGGGCGACCGTGATCGTGAATCTGTCCGCTTCTCACGAGACGGTGGGTAAAGACAGTTACCGCAAAATGCTTGTAGAGTCGGCTTCTGCGAAGCTGATTGCCGGCTATATCTATGCTTCTGCGGGAGAAGGAGAATCCACGCAGGATCTGGTTTTCGGCGGACATAACATGATTGCGGAGAACGGCACGACGTTGGCGGAAGCGGAGCGTTTCACATGCGGTATTACTTATGCCGACCTGGATATGCACCGTCTTTCCCATGAAAGACGCAGAATGACGACCTATCTGCCGGAAAAAAAGGGAGACTATCAGATCATTCCTTTTTCCATTGATGAAGAGGAGACAGCGCTTACCAGAACTTTTGAGCAGATGCCGTTTGTGCCATCCGATAAGAAGGAACGGGAGAGCAGATGTGAGGAAATTTTATCGATCCAGTCATTCGGACTGAAAAAAAGATTCGAGCATACTAATTCGAAAACAGCTGTTATTGGTCTGTCAGGAGGACTTGATTCTACGCTGGCCCTGCTTGTGACCGTGCGTACTTTTGATCTGCTGGCGTTTTCCAGAGATCAGATCATAGCCGTCACGATGCCCTGCTTTGGCACGACAGACAGGACCTATCAAAACGCCTGTAAATTGTCGGCGCTTCTTGGCGTGACGCTTAGAGAAACGGATATCAAAGAAGCGGTAAGCGTTCATTTCCGGGATATCGGTCAGGATATGGACAGCCACGACGTGACATACGAAAATGCGCAGGCGAGAGAGCGGACACAGGTATTAATGGATATCGCAAATCAAACGGGCGGTATGGTGATCGGAACGGGAGACATGTCGGAGCTTGCGCTCGGATGGGCGACTTATAACGGCGATCATATGTCTATGTACGGCGTAAATGCCGGCGTGCCGAAAACGCTTGTGCGGCATCTGGTACGATTTTACGCTGACACATGCGGGAAGGAAGACCTTTCAAAGATTCTCGACGATATACTGGATACGCCGGTTTCTCCGGAGCTTTTACCGCCCGTGGACGGAGTGATCGCGCAGAAGACGGAGGATCTGGTCGGACCGTACGAACTGCATGATTTTTTCCTGTATTTTATGCTGCGCTGCGGTTTTGAACCGGCAAAGATCTATCGTATAGCGAAAAACGCTTTTGCCGGTATCTATACCGATGAAGTGATCTTAAAGTGGTTAAGGACTTTTTATACACGTTTTTTTGCGCAGCAGTTTAAACGCTCCTGCCTGCCGGATGGACCGAAAGTCGGAAGCGTTGCCTTATCTCCACGAGGCGACCTGCGCATGCCATCAGATGCCTGCGCAGACCTCTGGATGAAACAGATTGAGGAGCTGTAGCGCATAGGAGGGCCGTTACTCCACGATCGAATCCATATCCACATCCACATCTATCGCCGTTTCTGCCTCCAGCGCTTTTTCAAGTGAGGCAGTAATGGCATTTAATAAGATCATGGAAGTGTACTTGCTGTCTTCGGAATATGTAATGCCATCTAAACTCTGATTGGTAATGATTTGATTCGCAAGGTCTTCAAAAGAAGGTTGAATCAGAGGATACATCGTTGTAACGGCTTCATCCAGATTCACAAGTCTTATGGAATTAATATTGGTTTCATCAACGGTGACTTCTATTTCCACTACATTGTCGTTTAAGATCAGTGAAGTGGTATATACACCGGGAACAAACGTATTGGAAGACGATTGCGTTACCTGGGAAAATGTATTCTTTTTCTCTTCCTTTGGCAGGAACATAATGATCAAAAGGATGATGAAAAGGATACCGAGCACCGCAAAGATTCCGGTATATATCAATTCTTTTACATGAAGCACTACAATTTTGGTTTTGGAACTCATAAAATATCCCCATAGAAAATCTTTTTTATTATTTTATGATACAGGAAGCCGGATTATGACATCTGACCGGCAGGGAAAAAGATTTTATGAAGAAACAGGATATGAACAGGCCGGGTCATACAGTAATGAAATTTAATGAAATCTGTTTTTTAGCTCATCTAACAGCAGTTCCGCAATCGGCGTGAACACCTGATATTTTTTCCAAATGATATACATTCTGGTTTCAAGCCGTGGAAAAAGAGGCCGGAAACACAGACTGCTGTTGTCGCCTGTATTCGTTAATCGCTCGAAAGTCAGCATACATCCAAGTCCTTCTTCTACAAATACGCCGCCATTGTAACAAAGATTTATGGTGCCGCTTAGGTTTAATTGGTCGGTTTTTTCCCTGCACCACCGTGTAATATCAAATTTCATACCCTGTTCGGAGCAAATCAGGTCTACTCCAATCAAATCTTCAAAAACAATCTCTTTTTTTTCTGCCAGCGGATGATCTTTTCGGATTGCAAGCCCCCAGATGTCTGCCCCCGGTATTTCGATATAGTTGTACTTTTCGAGATTCGGTGGCTCTACGATAAAAGCAAAGTCAATCAGTCCCCTCTCCAGGCGTTCTACGACCTGTTCCGTATTCCCGCTTGTCAGATGGTAACGGAAACGGGGATAATTTTCCCTGAAGTCTTTAATGACCCGTGCCAGATATTTGATCTGATGGGATTCCCCACATCCGATATGAACCTCCCCTCCGGTAATGTTATCCAGTTCCCGAAATTCATCCGTCGTTTTATCCACCATTGCAAGGATATCTTCCGCACGCTTCCGCAGCAGCATTCCCTCGTCTGTCAGGCTGACACTGGTACTGCCCCTGCGAAACAGCTTTTTTCCAAGTTCGGATTCCAGCTCTTTCATTTGTTTCGATAAAGTCGGTTGGGAAACATGAAGTGCTTTGGCCGCACGGGACATATTACTTTCTCTTGCAATTTCTAAAAAATAGCGCAGAACACGAATTTCCATACGCGCCTCCCTGTTGTTTTTATAGAGTGTTTTTGATAAATGTTTTCTCAGGTCAGCAGAAATAATTTTTCAAACACGCTCTAGTATAGCACAGTCGGGATATTCCTATCAAGAATAACATGATATGAATTATAGGTATTAGACATATCAAAAGGTATCCGTATAATAGCAAGTGTAGGAGGTACAGAGAATGTCAGAGGCGTCAGATACTATGGGAATCCTGCATCAGAATCTGATTGACGCTGGAATCTATCTGCCGGACTTGGTACATAACGGACAAAAGCAGATAGATTGTCCGGATTTTTTAGTTTACAGCATTCACAAAAACATATTGAACAGGAGGTATTGAGCAATGGGAACAAAATGGAGTCAGCTTCAGGAACTGAAGCTTGTGCAGGAGTGGGATAAGACTTTCCCGAAAAGCGAAGAGGTGAATCACAGCAAGGTCACTTTCCATAACCGCTTTGGGATTACTCTGGCGGCAGATATGTATACGCCGAAGAATGCAGAAGGCAGACTGCCCGCTATCGCCGTATGCGGTCCTTTTGGTGCAGTAAAGGAACAGGCGGCTGGTCTGTATGCACAGACAATGGCACAGAGAGGCTTTCTGACGATTGCATTCGATCCGTCATTCACAGGAGAAAGCGGCGGCGAGCCTCGTTACATGGCGTCTCCCGATATCAACACGGAGGATTTCATGGCGGCAGTGGATTTCCTTTCATTACAGGATCATGTCGATTCCGAGAAAATCGGCATAATCGGAATCTGCGGCTGGGGTGGCATGGCAATCAATGCGGCGGCGCTTGATACCCGTGTCAAAGCAACCGTTGCGTCTACAATGTACGATATGAGCCGTGTCAATGCCAACGGATACTTTGACAGTGAGGACAACGAGAAAGCCCGTTTTGAGAAGCGCAAGGCGATGAATGCGCAGCGGCTTGAAGATTATAAAAACGGCATATATGCGCTTGGCGGCGGCGTGTCTGATCCCATGCCGGAAGATGCGCCGTGGTATTTTCAGGACTATCACGCTTACTATAAAACAGAGCGCGGCTATCACCCCCGTTCCCTAAATTCAAACAGCGGCTGGAATGTGATCGGCTGTCAGTCCTTTCTGAATATGCCGATTCTTCAGTACAGCAATGAAATTCGCTCTGCAGTCATGGTGCTTCATGGGGATAAGGCGCATTCCTGCTATTTTGGCAAGGATGCCTATGCCGCTATGATGAGTGGAAGCAAGTATCAGGATAATAAAGAATTACTGCTTGTGACCGGAGCAAGCCACACGGATTTGTACGACCGGACAGATATTATTCCATTTAATAAAATGGTTGATTTCTTTCTGAAAAATATGAAATAACAGAAGTTTTTATTTGGTCTAGGAGTACTTACTGTTGCGGGCAACAGGCAGATATTTTATAATCAAGTATATAAACCGGAAGCTGCAGAGGAGAACTTTATGAAATCAGGCAATAGAGATGATAGCTGGTTCACTGGAAGACTATATTTCAACAAAGAAGATAAAAGAGTAATGATCAAGAGACCGCGAAGTGGGTTTGGCTATACAATGAATTTAGGAAATAAATGGACATGGATATTTAATATTATTTTTGTAATTATTATAGTTATATTAGTCAGTGTTTTTTAAGACAATTTCCGGTTTGAAACGTTGTCGGGTGTGTGTAAATCAGTGATCATATGTGAAAATATGCATTGTACTTCAAATTTTAAGCAGTGGGTACACTTTTCCGAAAAGGGAATTTATCGTTTTTTTGGAAAATACAGTCTGATGCGCATTGGTGTGTCTTGCTTCGAAAACAGATATGCTTTTTCGAGTCTTCTTTTGTTCCGATAAATAAAGAATATTGTTCCAATCAAATTGATATGATTCCATAAAGGAAGTATAATATTTAGGAAAGTGAGGTGTACTCTTTATGTATATGACCGTAAAACATGCCGCAGAGAAATGGGGAATTTCAGATAGACGTGTGCGCATATTGTGCGCAGAAGGGAAAGTTTCAGGTGCTATTCGCGAAGGACGCCGCTGGATGATTCCGGTAGATACAAGAAAACCGGCGGATGGACGGTTTAAGGCAGCAGAAAGCTTATTTGCAGCTATAGACAGGAAGAAAAGTGAACTGGATACCAGACGCCCGATGACGAAGGGGGAAGTGGAACGTCTGACGGAGGAATTTATTATTGAGTATACCTATAATTCAAATGCAATTGAAGGGAATACACTGACTCTGCGTGAGACGGATATGGTTTTGCGTGGCCTGACGATTGACAAGAAACCGTTAAAAGACCATATGGAGGCAGTCGGGCATAAAGAGGCATTTGATTTTGTGCGGGATTTGGTAAAAGAACAGGTGCCCTTATCGGAAAGCATCATCAGGCAGATACATTATCTTGTACTGGCAGATAAACGGGAAGACCGCGGTGTTTACAGAAGAGTTCCGGTCAGGATCATGGGTGCAAAACATGAACCGGTACAGCCATATTTAATCCAGCCTAAAATGGAACAGCTGCTGGAGGATTATAGGAATAATACAGATCATATTATTTCCCGGCTTGCACGGTTCCATATTGAATTTGAGGGGATTCATCCTTTTATTGACGGAAATGGAAGAACCGGAAGGCTGCTTGTAAACCTGGAATTGATGAAAGCTGGATATCCGCCAATTGACATTAAATTTGCAGACCGGATTTCTTATTATAATGCGTTTGATGAATACCATGTAAAACAGGATCTTGATGCAATGCAAAAATTGTTTGCGGGTTATGTGAATGCGAGGCTGGATAATTACTTGATGATGTTTGAAAAATAATTATATGATGGAGAAATTTGTGAGATAGTCAGGCGGCAGAGATATTACGAAGTTCCGGGTTCTGCTGCTTAGGCATTGATATCCTTGTGGAAAAGGTGTCAACCAAGATTGACAATATCAAAACTTAAAAAACAAATAGAATGCCAGAAGTATGCGTGGTACAATAGGAAATGAAATATGCATTTTTGTGGAGGTGACAAAGTATGATGATGTTTTTAAGATTAAGAAATATCTAAGTACATGGAACTGTGTTAAATAGTTTTATGTACAGTCAGAACATTAAAAACTATTTAATAAAGGAGATTTTGTAATGATATTTCAAGATAATGTAATCAAAGAGTACCTAAAAAATGTTTATTTTATAACCGGAACACCTTGTGGCGGAAAGACAACGATCTCACGGGAGTTGGCGAAGCGGCATAATTTCCCGGTTTATGATATTGATGAGCAGTTTGCAAATCATCAAAAGATTTCCAATGCTGCATTTCAACCATCGATGAACAAGGTCTTTAAGGATGCAGATGAGTTTTTCGGGCGTACAGTAGAAGAATACAAAAAATGGCTGATTGAAAACACAAGAGAACAATTGGATTTTGTATTATTGGATTTGATTCGTCTCTCACAAAATCAAACCGTATTGTGCGACTGTCATTTGACAATGGAACAGGCCGAACAACTCACAGATGCTTCCAGAATAGTCTTTTTAATAAAAGAACCTTCGAACATTGTTGATGATTACTGTAATCGCCCGGACCATCAGGATTTTAACAACTTTATAAACAGTGCTTCTGAGCCTGAGAAAGCAAAGGCAGTATGTAATGAAACTTTGAAAAGTCTTAATGAGAATCACTATAATGCTATCAAGGATAGTGACTTTTATTGGCTTGAAAGAACTCCCAAAAGTACAATTGAAGAAACGGTAAGGAAAGTGGAGCGACATTTTGGATTTTTCAAAGAAGATTTCCGTATGGAGGATTTCGAGGCTTAAAAAAGTTGAAAAGAACAGGGAAAATTTTCGGATATTTATGTAAAAACATCATTTGGTAAAACTCATTTGGTTGAAACCGGCAATAAAGCAGGAAAGCCATTGTTAGTGTTTCATGGCGGAAATGCTACAACTGCCTATAATCTATTGATGTGTCAATTCCTGTTAAATGATTTTCATATCTATGCAGTTGATACAATCGGACATCCCGGTAAAAGTGACGAAGTATGTTTATCACATAAAGGATATGAATATGGGAAGTGGGCAAGTGAAGTAATCGACAAAATCGGATATGATAGCATTGCCAGTGAAAAGAACTGTCTTTTTCCTGCAAGAAAGGTTTTACGTCGGGCGGGGAAAATGATTTCAGACTGTCAGCTGGTTGAATTAAAAGAAAGTGGGCATATGCAAATTCCGGATTGTAAGCTTTTTCCATAAGTTTCCTCTATTTTCCAGAGAATTTCAAGTTTGTGTAAACTCAAAAACCGATATAAGACAGGGTAATGGTTACTTAAGGGGCGGATGTCGGATTTTCAGGCTCCGTCCCTTTGGGACGGTTCCTTTACTGCATATTCATTTGATGCTTCTGTCATAGTTCTTCTGCATAGTTGCCTGTAATTTCGATAGGATTACCGTCAGGATCCATAAATGTAAAATACCAGTACGGCGAAAAAACATTTATAAATCGAATTTCGGTCATCTGCGCTGCAATCCCCAATTCCTTTATCCTATTGTATTCTGCCTTTAAATCTTCGACTCCTAAGTTAATAAATACCTTACGAGTATTTATACTATTCGCAATTTCGCTTTGGTTATCGTATATCTCCCAATACTCGCCTTTGGTTACTACCTGATCAGGGTTTTCACTGTCATAATGACCATTCATGAGGCAGAGGTTAAGTCCCTGATTATGAAATTGGGCGAAACGCTTTCCGCTTGCAGCGCTCACCTTCATATCAAATACCTTCTCATAAAAGGATACAGATTTATCAAAGTCCCTGACAATCAAATAAATTGAACCATATCGCATTGCTGTTCCTCCCTTATTCAAATTCGTGCTTTATTGTCAATTCTAATATAGTATATCATAAACCGGTTATCTTGTATAACACGCAGAAGTGTTCAAAATAGGTATATGTACCTGCTCCTGGTATATAATAACTATAATAAAAGCTAACAACAATGATTACTTTACTAAATCCCTTTGCAAATACTGGTATAGATTTTTTTCCTGATGATATATGCCCATAATCTCCTTCGACATTTTCCGCAATAAAGAAACATCGCCGCTAAGTGATAACTGCCATAAATCTTTGGCTATTTTATCCCATTGTTTTGCAACTTCTAAGAACTGTTTCCCTAACATGGCAATATTTTTATTATCCATTGTAACAGCGGCTTCGATTAGAAAATCTCCATACATTTTTCTAAAAATACCGCCGCCCGTGCCGCCGTCTTTGCTGATTTGAAAATAGTTTGTTGTGCCGGACAACTTCAACTTGTCAGGGCTAAACTTTTCCCACTTTAATATTTCGGCTGAGAATTTCAAAATACCGTTTACACCTAACAATTTGGCCGGGGGATTAAGCATGGTATCGCAAGTTTCCGCTATTGCCTGGGTTAAAATGCTTCTATCAACCTGCCTGTATCCTTGAAAATCAATGAACAGATATTTGTTTTTGGCGGGAAAAGGTCTATGTGCGCTGCTGCGTGCCTGTTCCATCTCCTGATAACTGACTAAATGGTAATCCTCTGCTATTTTTCCAAAAGGTGTTCTAATTGGATAATCGTGATTATCTCTGTCACTGATCCAAAACTGCTCCAAGTCATTGTCATATCCAAAAAGGACAACAGCATGACCGCCAAAATGACTGTTTTTAGGCAATCCCAGATATGATAAATATGGCATATCCACATATATTAAAATGGGTTTATTCTGGTCTATCATATCTTTTGATAGCTGATTGATTTTTTTATAGTCAGAACCAGACTTACATTGAATGGATATATTAAGCCGGTCTGCTAATTTTTTCTCAAAATCAAAAACTTTTATTCTTCCATTTACCATAGGAGAAGAAGATTGGTTTAAATATAAAAAGGACAGTCCGGATGCCAAACCAAACATCATTTCTTCTGATAGCGTATAACCATAATAAGAAAAAATCTGTTTCAATGAATTAGTAATGCAGTGCTTCCCGCCTTGTGGAATAAAATTTTTTACAACATTTTGCATTTTGTAATCCTCTTTCTTTATAGGATTTTATAAGGAAATAGTATTTTTGTAACATAATTTTGGGGATTTCCTTTAAATATCATTCCGGGACTTTTCTCGTAAATCTCTCTGAAAGGTGTTATCACCGCTATATCATGTTCATTTACATAATCGAATAATGCTTTGTACGCCAAATATAACATTTCATAACTTCCATAATGTGTAGTACAAACAGCTTTTAGAGCAGGTAAATATTTGCAATTTACTGTATTTGCCGCAATCTGCTTTTTAGTAGGTAAACATAATTCCATATCTGCCTGTTCCATACATTCTTCATCATAGTAGCAATTTATAACAGCTCCGTTCACATTCTCCTGTACTGCTTTGTAAAGAAATGGAATATAGTCTCCTATTTCTCTGTACTTGCCGGTAAATCGTATAGAAGCTGCTAAGGTTGGTGGAATTTCTTCCAGGGTTATTTCGTAAGTCTGACGTTCTGTTCTGGCTCCATCGGGAGAAAGACAACTATTTATTTTTTTGATTAATTCTTTTTCCTTTAGTATATTTTCTTTAATATTTGCAATTTTCTCTTGCAGAATATAAGTTAAATCTGCTTCATTATTTACCATTTCAAGCACTTCTTTAATTTCCGATATTGAAAAGTCCAAAGAGCGAAGAAGACTGATTAGCTGCGCTTTTTTTAAATCATTCTCATCATAATACCGGTACAAAGTATTTTTATCGCGATATGACGGTTTGAGCATACCTTGTTTATCGTAGTAACGTAGTGCCTTAACAGTCAGACCGGATATTTTTGAAAACTGGCTTATCTGATACATATACAATCTCCTTGCTAAAAAGTATAAACTATCCCCTGTGGGGGAGAGTCAATAAAATTATATAGTATTTGCTGCGGCTGCTCAATGCCGTAAAGACAAATTTGAACAGGGGTTGCGGCCTGCATACGTACGGATCTAAGCGTTCACCCCTGGTCAGGAGGCCGCGGCAAGGAATCTGGCAGGCCTGACGGGAAAAGATGCCTATCAGCCGGAAAGAATGATTGACAAATATACGCTGAAAGTGTTATTCTGTTACAGAACAAAGGCGTTCTTATTGTACGATAAGAATGCCTTTTTGCGGTGTGCCTTACGGTGCACGTTTTTAGGAATGACCTGGGAAGAATGACATATATTACTTTAAAACAATCCGTACAGTGGAGGAAAATGAAGATGAGGAAAAATTATACGAAGCAGGATGTCGTCCGGCTGATGCAGGAGGAAGACGTAGAGTTTATCCGTCTGCAGTTTACCGATATTTTCGGCAATCTGAAAAACGTGGCGGTTACGATCAGCCAGTTAGAAAAGGCGCTGGATAACCAGTGTATGTTTGATGGTTCTTCTATAGAAGGATTTGCAAGAATCGAGGAGTCCGATATGTATCTGCATCCGGATTTTGGTACATTTGAGATTTTTCCGTGGAGACCGCAGAACGGGAAAGTGGCAAGGCTGATCTGTGACGTATACAGACCGGACGGAGAACCCTTTGAAGGCGACCCGCGCTATATTTTGAAAAGAGCGATCAAGGAAGCGGCAGCCTTGGGATATGTCTTTGAAGTTGGACCGGAGTGTGAATTTTTCCTGTTTAATACGGATGAGAATGCGATGCCTACGACAAATACTCATGAACAGGCGGGGTATTTTGACTTGGGGCCGGTGGACTTCGGTGAGAACACGAGGCGCGATATGGTGTTGACATTAGAAGAAATGGGATTTGTTGTGGAAGCGTCTCATCATGAAGTGGCGCCGGCGCAGCATGAGATCGATTTTCAGTATGATGAGGCGCTTGCTACGGCGGACAATATTATGACGTTTAAGCTGGCAGTCAAGACGATCGCCAAAAGGCACGGACTTCACGCAACTTTTATGCCCAAACCCAAATACGGTGTCAACGGTTCCGGTATGCATATCAATATGTCATTATCCAGAGACGGGCAAAATATATTTGCAGATGAAAGCGATAAGCTGGGACTCAGCAAAGAAGCCTATTATTTTATCGGCGGCATCATGAAGCACATGAAAGGCATGACGGCCATCACCAATCCGCTTGTGAATTCTTATAAGAGATTGGTGCCGGGGTATGAAGCGCCGGTTTATATTGCCTGGAGCGCAAAGAACAGGAGTCCGCTGATCAGGATTCCGGCTTCCCGCGGAAAAGGAACGAGAATCGAGCTGCGCTGTCCCGATCCCTCGGCTAATCCATATCTTGCATTGGCAGTCTGCCTGCGTGCAGGACTGGATGGAATTAGCAGGCAGATCATGCCGCCGCAGAGTGTGGACTGCAATATTTTTGAAATGAGTGATGAGCAGAAAAAAGCATGCGGCATAGAAGAGATACCGGGGACATTGATTGAGGCAGTCTATGATATGGAAAAGGATGAACTGATTAGGGATGTGCTTGGGAGTCATACGTATGCGAAATATGTCAGCGCGAAAAAAGAAGAGTGGTACCGTTACCGTTCTCAGGTGACCGACTGGGAGATCAGGGAGTATCTGAATAATTTTTGACGGCGGAACTTTTTTGTATGATAAACAGAAGATATCCATGCGATAAGATGAATGGGATATTTTGACGTGGGGAGGTGTACGTGTGATCAATATCGTTGTAGCCCTGCCTAAAATAGAAGAAGCAAAAGGAATTCGCAGCATTCTCATAAAGAACGGATTTACGGCAGTCGTGGTATGCACAACGGGAGCACAGGCATTGAGCCAGGTTGACGAATGGAACGATGGTATTGTAATATGCAGCTACAAGCTTACAGATATGCTATATTCCGAATTACACGGGTGCCTCTCGGATGGGATCGATATGCTGTTAATTGCATCCCGGAACGTTGTAAGCGATTGCGCGGACTACGGAATCGTAAGTCTGACGACACCGCTAAAAGTACATGATCTGCTTGACACGCTCGCAATGATGGCGCAGGCGCTCATGCGAAGACGAAGAAAGGCAAAACAAAAACCGAAAGTGCGCAGTGAGGAAGAGCTTGCCCTGTTAAAGGCGGCAAAAGAACTTTTAATGGAACGTAATCATATGACTGAAGAAGAGGCGCACCGCTATATTCAAAAATGCAGTATGGACAGCGGTACCGGCATGGTGGAAACGGCGCAGATGGTTTTGACGATGATGCGGGAGTGAGAAAGCGCGCAGAATAAGTTGCTCGTAAAATTTGAGGAGAATACGGTATCATGGATAAATACGAGAATATTAAACAGAAATGGGACGAGATATTTAAAAATGACAATCTGCATATACCGCAGAGGAAAGAGAGCGGAAATGAGGCATTGGACAACGCGCTCTCCTGGCTGACGCAGGAGGCATCTTCCGTTATTGATTTTGGCTGCGCGAGTGGACATCTGCTGTTTCACTGCAGCCTGTATGGTACGAAAAAGCATATCGGGATCGATCTTTCTCCACAGGCGGTTGCAAACGCGCGGGAGATCGGGGAAAAGATACCCGACCGGCAGTTTACGTTTATCACAGGCGGCGTGGATGCTTTGGCGTCTGTAGAGTCCGCGTCCATGGACGCCGCGATTCTATCCAATATCATCGATAATCTGTATCCGGAAGATGCGCATTGTGTTTTGACACAGATCAAAAGGATCCTCAGGCCAAACGGCAGACTTATCGTAAAACTGAATCCGTTTATGACAGCGGAACAGATTGACGAATGGGGCGTAAAAGTGATAGAAGGCAATCTGCTTGATGATGGACTGGTTTTGTGGAACAATTCCACGAAAGAGTGGGACGAAATACTGTGTACTTATTTTAGCATCGACCGGTATCTGACAATCTACTATAAAGAGTATGACCAGTACAATCGTTTATATCAACTGGTCAATACCTGAATCTGCGGAGAACCTTAATCAAGGAGCGTTCCCTCCAGCCGCATATCCTTTTTGTTAAAATAAAAATGACTTTGGAGCGCAGCATTTGCCGCATGTGATGGCTTTCATATGGAAAAGGCATTTTTTACATACTAATGCGCATATACTACGCTTTTTGTGTTTTGCCATATCCTGTATGATATCATTATCTACTGTAATCAAATCGGGCGGCGCGAAGCTGCCTGATCATCCAAAATAAAAAGGAGGCTGCTCTATGAAATTTACCAAAATGCACGGATGCGGAAACGACTATATTTATATCAACGGCTTTACGGAAAATATTGCGCCAAAGGACAAACCTGATCTGGTGAGAAAAATCAGTGACAGGCACTTTGGAATCGGCGGTGATGGCGCGATTTTTATCAATCCTTCCGAGGAAGCGGATTTTGAAATGGAGATGTATAATGCGGACGGCAGCAGGGCGGAGATGTGCGGAAACGGTATCCGCTGTGTAGCCAAATATGTTTATGACCATAAAATGACGGATCAGACAAAGATCAGCATTGTCAGCTGCGGACAGGTGAAATACCTGGAACTCTTTTTGCAGAATGAAAAAGTGGACACCGTCAAAGTCAATATGGGCTCTCCCGTGCTTGTGCCGGCGGAGATTCCGGTACTGGCAGAAGAGGGAAAAGAGCGGATCATAGCGGAGCCGGTCACGGTAGATGGAACGGAATATAAAATGACATGTGTATCAATGGGGAATCCCCACGCGGTCGTTTTTATGGATGATGTGGAGCGCCTTGCCATTGAAAAGATCGGACCGTATTTTGAGACACACGAGCGGTTCCCTAAAAGGATCAATACGGAGTTCGTGAAGGTATTGGACAGAAAGAACGTACAGATGCGCGTCTGGGAACGCGGAACCGGCGAGACGCTTGCCTGCGGAACCGGATGCTGTGCTACGGTGGTCGCATGTATATTAAATGGTTTGACGGATGAGACGGTTACTGTTAAACTATTAGGTGGCGAATTGCAGATTGCCTGGGACCGGACAGAGAATCTGGTTTATATGACAGGGCCTGCTAAGACCGTTTTTGAAGGAGAATATTGGGAGGACGAAACGATATGGTCAAAGTAAATGACAACTATTTAAAATTACCGGGCAGTTATCTTTTTTCCACGATTGCCAAAAAAGTAAATGCTTATACGGAAGCGAATCCGGATAAAAAGATTATCAGACTTGGGATCGGCGATGTGACACAGCCGCTTTCTCCCGCGGTTATAAGCGCGATGCATAAGGCGGTAGATGAAATGGCCGATGCAAAAACTTTTCACGGGTACGCGCCTGATCTGGGATATGAATTTTTAAGAAAGGCGATCTCGGACAATGATTATAAGGCAAGAGGCTGTCAGATCGAGGCGGATGAAATTTTTGTTTCCGATGGGGCCAAATGTGATTCCGGTAATATTCAGGAAATTTTCAGTATCGATAATAAAATCGCAGTCTGTGATCCGGTTTATCCCGTGTATGTGGATACGAATGTTATGGCGGGAAGAACCGGCGTTTACGAAGAATCGGGCAGCTGGAGCGATGTGATCTATATGCCCTGTACTGCAGATCATAATTTTGCGCCGGAACTGCCGGGAGAAGTGCCGGATCTGATCTATCTTTGCTTCCCGAACAATCCGACCGGTTCCACGATCACCAGAGCGCAGCTGCAGGAGTGGGTGGATTATGCAAATAAGAACGGTTCCGTGATCATTTATGACGCGG
>ERZ779622.7-NODE-7-length-144368-cov-34.757070_pt1 | contig 144368 bp, 134 predicted proteins | sample MGYA00514188_ERZ779622 | MGnify/ENA primary metagenome ERZ779622 (study PRJEB29562, sample SAMEA4376702) | mouse gut metagenome | isolation source: Cecum | study: EMG produced TPA metagenomics assembly of the A DSS colitis mouse model was used to assess the... | reverse complement strand
TCCGGGAGCAGATAGCCGGATACGCCAGGGAAGATGCGGCGCAGAATGTCTATATAGGGAATAAGTTCCTCGCCCTGCGCAAAAGCGAGGTCGCCAAAGCCGCGCAGGACAGGGCGAGCATCCCCAGCAGCTCAGTGAGAGGAGGTAAAGGCCGGTATGGAATTTGGCCGGGGAGGTTAATAGGTATATTTGCATGGAGACAATGAACCGCTCGGACTTATTACAAGGGAGCAGATGCGGCTCTGAACGACAGAGGGGCTGACAAAAATAATGGAGGAGTATATGACAATGGAAGTAGGTACAGTTTATGGCGGCTATTATAGGGCAAAAAGCTATGAGGGCGTGAGGAAGGAAGAAAAGCGGGCAGATGCCGGATTCGCAGGAAAGGTTGCGGAGAAAGAAACCCTTTCCCAAAAGGACATGACGCTGGATGAGTACAAGGCATATTTTAACGAGAAGATGAACAGCCTGTATACCCACCCTTCACAGAGAGGCATGAATTGGACAATCGACATAACGGATGCGGCTTATAAGAAGATGCAGGCAGACCCGGAATATGAGAAGAAGATACTGGATGCACTGGCAAAGAACAAGGCCGTTGATTTCGGGGGAAATATCCCGGTGGTTGCGTATACCCATATAGATGATACCTATGAGAAATGCTACGGCTATACGCAAGGTATGAAGGAGAATGTGGGTTATTCCGGGAGTTCTTCCGCAAAGAAATCTGATGCCGGACGGGAGAAAAAGGCAAGGCAGAAGGAATTGCTGGAAGAATATTTGGAGAAGCGGGCGCGGGCAAAGAGACAGGAGCAGGAGCTGTTGGATGAAAAGGCTGCAAAGGCGGAGCAGGAAAGAAGCAGGCTGGCAAAGGCATGGAGCAGTAAGCAGCAGATGGCGAGGGTTTCCAGTGCCTATGAATCGAATATAATGACGGAGACAGCGGCAGGCGGTGAGGTAAAGTAAAATGAATGGCGTATCGTTATCAAACAAAGTGATCCATTGGAATCCGAAGGATTTTGCCGTGAGCCAGAATTTCAACAAGGTAATCCGGGAGAATGAAAAGGTTTCCAATGATTATTACTGGAAAAGCAATAAGTCTGAGGGCGTGGACTGTTTCGGGAGGGCGCTTGACCTGACCACGCTTATCAATAAGCCGGACGGATATTTGCAGGGGAGGCTGTCGGATGCGGACGATGCCGACTATTATCAGTTCAACATAGCGGAATACAGGATTTTAGGGACTGTGTCCGACAAGCATAACCTTGACATAACAGTGACACTCGACCACATCCCGGAAGGCTGTGATTATGACCTTGTTTTGTATGACGGTGACGGGAACCAGGTAGGGATTGGCAGGGATAATGGAAATGGCGGCAAGAGCGTGACCGTGCCGAACTGGAACCTGGAGAACCGGGAGTATACGGTAAAGGTGCTGGCAAAGGACGGCTCCCCGGTAAATGCGGAGGAATATTACCACCTTTCCTTCCAGACGCAGAAGGCGGCAGGGGACAATGTACTCAGGCAGCAGGCAAAGGAAATGCAGGAATACGCCGGTGCGCTGCGCCGGAAACTGCATGACGGGCAGGACGCAGCAGAAGAAAAACAGGCGCTCCAGCAGATCAGGGAAAAGTACGGGGCGTATTATGCACAGCAGATGGATGAGCTGCATAAAACACAGGCGGCGGAATATCTGCCGGAAGGGGAAGTTTTTGATGAAAGCCGTAAGGCTGAACTTCTTTCCAAAATGGCGGCGGGCGGGGAACTGACGGAGCAGGAGAAAGGGCTGGCCAATATCTTTGCATCTGCACAGGAAATTGACAGCGCCACAGCGTCCGCAAAACTGCAGGCAGATATCGGTGAAGAAATCTTCCGGCAGATGGGGCAGTCCGGCATTTCCCCCATACCTTCTTTTGAAGTCAGCATTGGCATAGACGGAAAGGCGGAAGTAAAGGGGATTGAAGATGCGGCTGTGAAGGAAAAAGTGGAGAACGGCAGGATAAAAGGGCTGGATGCGCCACTTGATAAACTGCTCAATGATCCGGGGCAGAACCAGACATACCTTGATTACAGGGCAGACATACTTGCAATCAAGAATTATGAAAGGATGCAGGGAAACGGTCTGCTGGGAGGATTCAGTGCAAGATATGCTGTTGACGGGCAGACAATCCGTACAGTTAGTGTGTAATGCCGCAGGCGGTAATTCGCTGCTTGGTTAATGAGGGGCATCATGCCCGGACATACCGCAAGGGGGCATAGGCGGCTCCGAATGACAGAGGGGCCGCAGGTAAATTTTTTTGAAGGAGGATGAAAATTATGTCAATGGAGATTACAAACAATTACAGCAACTATGCGGCAAATTATGCTGACACCGTGAAAAAGCCGGATAGCAAGGCGGCAACAGAGGTAAAGACTAGCAGTAAAGGCAAGGCACAGGAATACTATGAACAATTATGCAAGAAATTTCCGCAGATAAATATTAATTCGAGTAGGGGTATTGCAGGCGGCGGTAGAAATAATATCGTTTTGAATCTCTCTAATGACTGTCTGAAAAAAATGGCAAGTGATCCGGACTTTGCAAGAAAAATTGAAAATGACATAGCGGGCATACCAGCAGCGCATGAGCAGATGTTTGCTAAGGCAAAAAGTGATGGTATTGAGATACATGGGTTTGCTGTAAGGATCAATGCAGATGGAAGTATGCAATGCTCTTGTAGCGGTTCAACAAGAAGCAGCGGCTCAAAACAAAGTACATCCATACTGAATACGGAAAAAAGGCAGAAAGAAAGATTAGAAAAAAAGCGTGAGGAGAGAAAAAATTTAGAAGAAAAAGCAGCGGAACGTCGGGCAGAAAGAAAAGAGCAGATGGAAAAACTGGCAGAAGGGACGTACAAGGTATCTGCCACTGGCACGGATATAAAAAGCGTCATGCAGAACCTCATGGAAACGGTATCCGGCACATCTTCACCCACAGGGGCAAGTTTTGATTTAAAGGCGTAAGGGATATTCCGCAGCAGACGGCTCAGATATGGCTGTTACATAAAAGAAATCGGAGGGTGTTGAAAAATGCGTGTCAGCAGAATGCCGGCATTACTTATTACGGCAATGATGATTCCCGCAGTCAGTGGATGCACCACACAGGGAAGCCCCGCCCCGGATGCCGTGCATCAGATTGAGGATGGCGGCTCGGCGGTCTATGATGATGACCCGATAGCGGTGGAGCCGCAGCTTGACGAAGATGAGCTGGACGGGGATTCGGATGAATCCAACGTGCAGGGGGAGATCATTTCGGCGGAACCGCATAAAGGGAGTGCGGAATGAAAAAAGTAATTGCAGTAATTTCAGCGAAGGGAGGTGTTTGTCATGAAGTTTGACAGGGGAAGTTAGGCGGTATGTCTGCATGGAGGTAATGAACTGCTCGGACTTATCATGAGGGAGCAGAGGCGGCTCTGAACGACTGAGGGGCTGCCGTTAAAATAATTGATGACAATGGAGGATTTGAAAAATGAGCGTAAATGGAATAGGAACAACAGGATATCCGGCATGGCAGGGAGCAAGAAAAACACAGCAGAATACTGTAAGAAAGAATTTTGCAGAACAGATAAACAATGTGGCAAGCGCAAAACCGCATACGTCTATTGTTTATATGAAAACAGATGATATGTTGTATTCCGGTGGCAATGGGACGGGGCTGTCCTTTTATATAAAATATGCGGATGGTTCAACAGAGGATGATCCGACTGTGATTGCAAAAGGTGTTGATGAGAATGGGGATGAATTCGAGCAGACCATACATATCAACAAAATAAATCCCCGGAATGCTTCATTAGTGGAAATGACAGCATTGGAATCCTATATGGGTGTAGATAAGAATGGAGGGCTTACATCATTACCGCCTGAAACGGGAATGATGGGATTGCACGATAGGACAAATTTCATGGATATGTTCCAGAAACAAATCAGTGACATGAAGCTGTTGAGCCAGAAAAAAGCTGCGGCATATTACCAGTACAGTATGCAGGCGTATTGGGATTTCATGAACAGGAAATAGATTCTATCGGCTGTATATCCCCGATAAGCCACAGCCCAACAAGGCAGGTATCCCCGGCGTTCCGGCGGATTGGGGAATCAGGGGAGCAGGAGTGGCTTTGAGTGGAAGGGGAACCGCAGATAGGAAAATGAATTGTGAGGTGGACTCATGGGAATTTCGGTTTTAAGTGCAGTAAATTCTGTAAATACGAAACACAGTATGCCACTACGCGGCAAGGGGCCTGACTGGTCTATCATTCCAAGTTCCGGGAAAAGCAGTAAATCAAAGGCTGAGTTTACTGACGAGATTAAGGAGTTGGCACGGAAGGCTGCTAATACTACAAGCAAGGCTGAATTGGAATATATCCATAGGCGGAGGACGGAACTGTGTGCAGAGTATATGTCTGATGTGTCGCCCGACAGGAAGGCGCTGTACCGGCAGGCTGAAAATGCGCTGAAGCGGCAGGGCGGCAATCCGAAATGCCACGGGAGCGGGGAGCTGACGCTGCTTGACTTTTTGGAGGCGGCGGATGGGAGGACGGATAGCCTTGCCGAAAAGAAGTTTGCGCTGGCAGGGGGCGGAACGCTGACCTGCCCCATCCTGACAAGCGGGGGATATGGCGCGGACATTTACTGCCAGGGCACAAAGGTATTGACGTATCTCGGTTCGGGATATGGGTGGGCTTGCGAGAGGACTCCGGCTGAACGGGAAAAGGAAAGGGAATTTTACGGAATCTATTTTAATGAGTACCGCTCCCTAAAGAACGGCAAAGGGGAGGAACTGCCGGATTATCTGGAGGAGAAGCCGTCTTTTGACAGGAAAGCATAAATGGGGGTATCCAGCAGATTGGGGAATTAAAAACAGTTTTTGGAAGAGGTATCATATGAAAAAGAACATTATTTTATGGATGGCGGCTTCGGCGGTAGTTATGCTGGCGTTTCCGTGGCTTGCGGTTACTTTCGTAAAAGGCGATGCAGGAATGGCGGTATGTTTTCTTCTGTTTTTTGCAGTCAATCCATTATATTCCGTGCTAATCGGAGCATTTGCGGGAAAGGACATCCGGCGCTTATGGAGCCTTCCGGTTATTTCGGCTGTGCTGTTTTTCATAGGCACATGGATATTCTTCGACATGGGGGAGACGGCATTTATCCTGTATGCGGCAGTTTATCTCGTCTTGGGGATAGCGGCCATGCTGATTTCTATGCTTATCAGAAAGAAAACGAAGAAGTAACCTGACGAGGCAGGGCAGGCATCCCTGTTTTCAGATAGACCGGGGAATTAGGAAACTGCAGGAGTGAGGATTTTAGATGAAGGTTAATTTTGATAAACCGATTATTGAAAAGGAATGTGTGCTAGAAACAGTTATTGGAGATTTAGACAATTTTTATGCTTCTGCATCAGATTTTGACAGGGTAAACTTCTTTTTTATATTGCTGGCATCGTTACACTATTATGAGGAAAATGGGGATGCCGTCCGGGCGGCGCACTTGAGCTTTCTGACGGCATATTATGTGTTTACCCCGCTGACACCACCGGGTTCCGAGTGCCTCGCCCTGCATTATATGAATAAAGCTGTGTCATTAAACCCGATACCAGAATATAAAGAGTGGCTTTTGATTATGGGGAAAGGGAATTGAGCCAGACGCATATCCCAAATAAGCCACAGCCGAACAAGGCAGGCATCCCCGGCATTCCGGTTGATTGGGGAACCTTATAACAAGAATGTGATGGAGTGTAAGATGTTTGATTTTATTATTGAGATGATTGCAGATATTGCAGAAATCTTTGTTGATTTGTGGGTAAACAGAGTGATAAACCGAAAGAAAAGATGTAATATTGATTCTGAACATATAAGTCAGTAGGTGGTACAAGATGGAAAGTAAAATGGAGCGAATCAATGCATTGCTGGAGAAGCCATGTTCTATTATGGATTATCTTCCGGAGCAGGTGGAACCGGACAATGGCGGGCAGTTTTTTGATGTGGAGTATTATCTGCTGAACAGCGATAAACATACAGGGCTGAAAGACAGGTTTGTTGCCATTATTTTGAAACTGATGTGCTATTACCATGTATCTATTCTGTGGAATGGATGGGTTGACCGTCCTTCACCGAAAATAATAGAGGAAGCAGTCTGTGAAATTATGGGGAACCATTCGGGCACGCTGAATGTCCTGTTTGTGGAGGAAGATGCGTTGCTGGTTTTTGATTGGGATTGCTTAAATCTGTCAGTGTATAATCCGTCAGAAAAAGCGCAGTCCATTATGGAGAGGATAGCGTTTTCAGAGGGCTTGTTCTGGAGGAAAGCGGAGGTATGATATGGGAAAGGGAGCGGGCAGCGTATCTATTATAGGCGGGGCGGACGGGCCAACAAGTATCTTTATTGCCGGAAAAGGTGGTAAGGTGAAGCTGACAACACGCATACAGAATTATTTCCGCAAATTAAAAAGGAACAGAGTAAAAAAGCGCATAACCGCCAATCCCCATACGCTGGAAGAAGTCGTGCAATGGCTGAAACGGGAGTACGGTGCAGTGGAGGTTTCACAGCAGTCCCATAATTACCTTGAGCAGAGAAAGTGCTTAAAGGCATCCCTTGTAATGCGCCACCGCCCGGATTTGCTTGGGGAGCTGATGGACTTGGAACCGCCCGAAGGTGAGGATGTGGAAGCCTTAAAAGCATTTTGGGAGCAGATACAGGGGCGGGAGAAGATGGCAGCGGAAATTGCAGATGATATTTTCCCCTTAGATTTCCACATATATGAAGTTAAGTGTCCTAAGAACTGCATGATGCAGATAGGGGTAGAAACTGTCTGGCAGGCGATAGACGGCTCATTCAGCGGAGATAAGAAAAACATGAAGCAGTTGAAGAAGCTGTTCAGGGAAATATATCTGTATTATGGCGTCACCAGCGAAGATATAAAAAATGAGACGGAAAGGTACAAGTCACTTTTAGCAACATTATGTTCATAGATGGCTGCTTTCCGGCAAGGATAGGGAGGTTTTGAAATGGATATAACAGGAATAGCAAAAAGCCATCATGCGGACATCCCAAAGCCATCCTCCAAGAAGGAATGGAAGCTGTCTGATTCCCTCCGGGAGAGGATAGCCGGATACGCCAGGGAGGATGCGGCGCAGGGCGTCTATATGGGGAATAAGTTCCTTGCCCTGCGGAAAAGCGAGGTCGCCAAAGTCGCGCCGGACAGGGCGGCGCTGATGGGGAAGGTCAGTCAGGAAATGGCGGACATGAAAACGATACGGGAGGCTGACAGGCGGTGGCTGTGCCTCCTGTTCGGGGAGCCGTATGAAGCTAAGTTCCAGTCCGAGGGGACGGGCTCCGCCGTCCATGTGTATGACGGGAACGGTGACGAGGTACTGACCTACACGGCGGGCGTGGGCTGGCATGAGAAGGAGTCGAAGGCGGAGACGCAGGTACACGGGGCTTTGAAGGCTGCCTACTATGATGCGTACCATGCGGCAAGGCAGGAGATAAATGCCGGGGTTGCCGGAATGGAAATGCAGGGCGGTTTTGATGCGAGGGCATGAGAAGAAAACCAATAATACACAAACGATAAAGGGGAACTGGCAGAGACGGGCTGGTTCCCTTATTACATATTAGTGCGGGGAGGCGGTGGTGGATGTCATAAAATAAGGCCGGTTACTGGCCTGAATGTAAAGGAGGCGGTGGCAGATGGAAGTGATCAGATGCCCCAACCCCAAATGCAGGCGGCGCATTTTGGACGATGAGGGGACGGAGACGGAGTGGACCGTCCTGGAGATCAAATGCCAGCACTGCGGAAAACTGGTAAGGCTGTACTGCGGGCCGGACGGGATTGAAGCGGGTATATACGGGAGGAAAAAACGGCGGAGGTGATTCTGCTGTTTTTTTATGCATAAATGATTAAGGCAGCGCTTTCCGGGCCATACTGGTAACAGGCAATGGAAATTTATGAAAATTTCCACCGATGGGACATTTTATGCAGGATGCATAGCATGGCATTGTCATCCAAAACAGGCTGTGGGAGGTATACGGTATGTGTATGGTCAGATGTCCCGCTTGCAAAGGACGGATCTGCGATTTAATTGCCACCGCAGGAGGGCGCGTAGTCTTAAAGGTAAAATGCCCTGAATGCGGGAGGATAGTCAAATTGGAATGGCTACTACAGGTCACGGAGACAGCTAAATAAGACTTACTACCGAGCGAGTGGGACCAGGGGACATCGAGTCACGAATGGCCGGAGTGAAGCTAGAGACAATGAGCCTTAGCTTACTCCGGCCATTTTTCCGTTTTAAATCAATTTCATATCAAAAATAGAAGCGTTTCTGGCTTTACGAAGGCGTAAAGAAAGGAACGCTTTTATGTCTGAAAAAATCATCAGGATCAAGTCAGGGAACGAAGAATTCACAATGAATGTTACGGAAGAGGAATACAGGAATTACTACCGCCCGTGGTGGCAGATGAAGAAAAAGGAGCAGAGGAACCGGGAGGCGATGGAGCAGAACGGCTATACGGAAGAATCCTATGAGGAATGGAAAGAGAACGATATGCGGACGGAGCTTTTTGCGGAGAGCATGGAGGAACTGGCGGAAAAGCGGATGCTGCTTGGTGTCCTGCAGGATGCTATGGATTCCCTCCTGCCGGAAGAACGGGAGCTTGCCATGAAGGTGTTCGGGGAGGAAATGAGCATCTGCGAATATGCAAAAACCAAAGGGGAGAACAGGCGGACGCTGGCATTCCGCAAGGATAAGGTATTGGAAAAACTGCGCTATTTTTTCCGGGAACATGGGATTGATGTGTAATTCTGCCCATATTCGACAGGAAAAGATATGTTTGTCGAACGGTTTTCAAAAAAGTTTCATTTTTCATTGCCAGTTTTCAAAAAAGTGTCATTACGACAGTGAAGGGGTACAAGATCATCTGCCCCGGAAAGGAGGAATGGAACCTATGGAAAAATCACAGGAGCTTATCGGCATCTTACAGGCAATCAGCATCGTGGCGAAAAGCCTCGCCGCCAAGCTGATGCAGATCGAGAAGGAAGTGGAAGCTGCTTCAACCACATGGTCAAGAGGTATAACGATATCTACCGGGTGCAGATGCCCAACATCACGCCCCATGTCTGCCGCCATACCTACTGCAGCAACATGGCGAAGTCGGGCATGAACCCTAAGACACTCCAATACCTGATGGGGCATAGCGACATTGGGGTGACGTTAAATACCTACACCCACCTTGGGCTGGAGGATGCCACGGATGAACTGCGGCGGATGGAGGATTTGGAGAACGCCAGAAAGGAACTGGAAAAGAACAAGGAGGAGAAGCCCGTCTCGCAGAAGATGTTCCGGGCGATCTGAATAAGGAGAGTTTTGCGCCCTGCTTCGGCAGGGCATTTTTTTGTATGGATAATGGATAGAATGATAAATTTTTAATAATTCTTGTAGAAACGATATTTTAAATAGTCAATATAAATGGTATAATTCTTTTTTAAGATTGATTCTATTTGAAATTTAAGTAAGACTAAAATTAATATGAATAAATATGTAATAAGGGGATTTATTGGATGGAAACTATTGAATATCTTTTTAAGAATCTTGGTATAGAAGAAGGACAGGTGAAAGAACCCGATCTGTTTTTGAGAAATTTTCTTTATACAACAATAGTCGCTCGTAAAGACTTACTGGAAATCAGTGAAAGACAGCGATATATTGAAAAAGGAATCAAAAAGGAAACAGACCACGATTCATATTATTATAAAAAGCTAGAATACTTTAGAAAATTAAATAAAGAAGCAAAAGAAGAAATTGTAAAATACATATGTTATGGACAAAAGGACTATGTTCAAAAAATAAAGATTACATACAATGACTTAATTGATAGGGATGCAGAAAATAAGATGTGGTTGTATGGGCGCATATATGACTATAGATTGAATGCACGTTTTTATGATTCGGAATATGACTTTTCTTCATGCGTAAAGTTCTATAATATTCAAGGAGTTGGGTCCTTAGATTTTATGTCTAACATTGAAAAACATATTAAATTGAAAAAAACAAATTTGGAAGATTATAATCAAGAAATAATTAAATTAGTTGATGAAAGTAATATGGTTTCGGATATGAAATTGCGAGTTGAATCAAATTATCATATCCATGTACGCAAAGAAATATTTGAGACTATGGAAGTGTTGTTTAGTGAGAAAAAATATTTGGCATTTACTACAATGGCAGCAATTCAATTAGAAGGAATTTTTAATGATTTGGTTAGTATTAGATTTGGACGAAAAGAAAAACAGGGTACATTGGTTGAGAAAGTAAGTAGGGCCTTTGAGGATGATAGCTTTTTAAAGCTGATTTTGTATCCATATTTTGCATTTGATATACCTAATTTGAGAAATGAAATAGCACATAAGGGAATTGTGGAGGTACAAGATATAAAGCAAACAGCTTATAATTTAGTCTTGGATTTGAATTGTATTCTTTATGTGACGGAAAGAGCAAGCACAGATAAATTCAGGAAATTCACTAAAATTTATGAGAAGTTGATAGGAATAGAAGAAAATAGGGAAATTGCAAATTGTATTGCAAATGAACTTTATAAGAGCAAGGATATTGCATATGAATTCTTCTGGGAACTTTTACTAGATCCAGAAATGTATAAAGAGGAATTGGATTATTATATTCCAGATGATTTGAATGAGGATGAGGTATGTTTAAAAGATATTGTCTATTTTATTTCTAGTCAAGTAAAAGGTGAGGCGTTTTGGGATGTTTTGCTGGAAACTTGCGAGGAGTATTTATTAAGAGATAAAAAACAAGATAAAGAGTTAATTAGTTTTATTGAAAATATGAAAAAGCGGTATATAGGAATTCTTGAAGGTACAGCTAAACAGAAATGTTGTCAGGTAAATGCAAAGTTAATGGAAATAAAAAGAAGTAATGAATAAGTTGATATTTCAATTGGTTAACGAAATTTAATTGAATGCAGAAAAAAGTTCTATGAACTTGAAATATTCGTTTCAGTAAGAATCTGATTTATGCTAAAATCCCACAGTAGTAAAAACCCCCAATTCCTACTACGTTTTTACTACGATTGACGGAATCAATATGCCCCGTTTTGCCTCGATTTGCCATTTTCGTTACATTTTTAACAATCTCCACGGAAAAAGCAAACTGCGCAAATCGCGCCAAAACACGGCAAATCGAGGCATTTTAGGAAGGAGAAATAACATGATTTCGATACTTTTTGTGTGCCACGGCAATATATGCCGCAGCACCATGGCCCAGAGCCTTCTCACCCACCTGGTCAGGGAACGCGGCAAATCCGCCGCCTTCCACATCGACTCCGCCGCCACCAGCCGCGAGGAGATCGGCAACCCGCCCCATTATGGCACGGTGAACAAGCTGCGGCAGGAGGGAATCCCGCTTGTACCCCACAGGGCGCGCCAGATGACGAAGCAGGATTACAGGGATTTCGATTATCTGATCGGTATGGATGACGCCAATGTCCGCAACATGGAGCGGATTGCGGGCGGCGACCCGGATCATAAGATTTACAAGCTTCTGGAATTTGCAGGGAGCGGCAGGGCGATTGCAGACCCTTGGTATACGGGGAATTTTGAAGTGACTTACGAGGATGTGCTTGAAGGTTGCGAGGCATTTCTTGAGTCACTGCCTATGTGAAAAGCTAAGAGACATCCTTGGCAGAGGCAATGCAACAGTGGATTTATGTCAAGAATGGCGGCTTTCTCTTCTTAAGAAAAGGGGGAAAGACGCCGATATTACTTATATAAAAGGTTTGTTTGGAGGGAAAAGTGTGCCCATTTTCGGATAAGGGGGAACGGATATGCAGATTAAAGTGGGAAGCAACGAAAATCAGGCGATATATACAAATTTCCAGACGCAGGAAAAGGCTGCGGCGGAGGGCAGCCAAAATGGAGAAAAACTGCAGAGAAAGACGATTATCTTTGCGGGAGACCTTCCACTGCACAAGGATTCCATCACGCTCCGCAGGCAGCAGGCGCAGAAGAAGGCGAAGGAGCTTGTGCAGAACGCTTGGGATGTTGACCGCAAGACAGATCAAAGCATAGCGAAGTATGAGGCGCTTGCTGAGGAGCAGAAAAAAGAGATTCTGGTGAACCGCGATAGAATTCTGGAATGCAGGGACAGAAAAGAAAATCTGCGGGAAGGCTATGGCGTGGAGAAGGATTCTCAGGAACAGAAGGATCTGGAGCTTCTGGAGCGTCGGTATTATCCCAATAACGGCGAATTTGCAGACGTCGATTTTACGAAAGAAGAACGTGAGAGACTGAAGGAATTAGAGGGCGGACCGCTGACAGAATACCAGCAGAGATGCCTAGAAATCGACGGCGAGGAACAGATATTTAAGATTCGTGAAGGCAGGGCGGAATCGGCTCTTGGGGCGTATAACGGCGCGGTCAGATCCATCAAGCAGGAACGTCTGAAGTCCCACGAGATGACGGACGCGCAGAACAATGCGAAGAAGGTGATGGAAGAGGCGGGTAAGGATATTCAGGGGATGCTCTGGGAAGAAGCCAAGGATCAGGTGGACGAAACCTACGAGGAGACTCGCGAGGAGGAAGAAGAGAAGGCGGAAGAGAAGGAAGCCGAGGAGGAGAAGATTGAGCTCCGCAAGGAGCAGAAAGAGCTGATGGAGGCGAGAATCGACGAAGCCCGTGCGGAGAGCCACGAGGCGGAGGAAGCGCGCAGAGAGCAGGAAAAGGACGCAAGAGAAGAAGCCGCTCTCCTAAAGGATATGGCGGAGGCAGGAATGGATGTGTCCGGATCAGGTGACTCCGTGAAGGCGGAGATTAAGGATATCCTCAATAAGATGAAGCTGATTGAGGCGGATATCAAGGGCATTGAGGTCGATGAGGAAGTTTAGGGAGAAGGCTGGCGACGCCCCTTGGACGGGGAGTAGTCCATTTGGGACAAATGAGAGACTGTTCGTGACAGACGGGGTTAACGAAATGTGTGCCGGACCGATATAAGAGTTAGTAACAGAAAAAGACAGACAAGGGGGAACCGACATGAGAGTTACAAGAAATTACAGAAACGGCATGGTAAACTTCAGAAAGAACAATAAAAACTCGCAGACGTCTCTTCTGCAGAGCGCGCTGAGCAGAAACAGCGCGAGCAGCCGTGCCAACAGGCTGGCGAGTCTTCTGGGAAATAATAGAAGCACCAGTACAAACATCCTGGGAAACAGAAATTTTGTTTCTTCTTCCCAGAAATCCCAGAAGTTCTACTATGATATGCAGTATCATGCGAAGCAGGTGGGCGAGTACGCGGATGCACTGAAGAGCACGAAGAAAGATTCGATTTACGACAAAGCGAGGGAGAGCGGCAATACAGACCAGATCGTATCGGATGTTAAGAGCTTTGTGAATCAGTATAACAATATGTTAGACGATCTGGAGGAATCGGGAACCAGATCTGACCAGCTTGTTCTGACCCAGTTAAACGGCATGTTCAGATCGTCGGAACGGGATCTGGCGTTGACGGGCGTTACCAGAAATGCGGACGGCAGACTTGTGGTGGATGAGAAGAAGCTGGAAGCGGCGGACGTGGACACGCTGGAAAAAGTATGGGGCGGAAACGGATTTTCCGCGAAGGCGGCGGCTAAGGCAGGAACTGTTGAGGCTACGGCGGAGAAAAACTTTGAGGCGGAGAAGAGCAGCATTTACAGCCCGTTCAATCGGTCAAATCTCTACGGCAGCAGCGGCAGCAGAAATTCGGGAAGTTATTTTAACTACAGGCGATAGCGGATTACAGGTGCATAACGTGCGTTATCATACCGGCAGCCGAATAGCAGATGCATTCGACGGAAACGGGTATCAGAATGAATCATATCAACTGGATACAGCAGAACGAAGACTATAATGTAAAGTACCATGTGCTCAAATGGAAGTCGTCTCATTTTCACGAGCCATATTCCAGCCATGTGTCTTCCGGTGCGAAGATCAGTCAGGGCGGCGCGGCGGCTTCCGTGCCCGCCGCGCAGACGCAGGCGGAAGGGGAGGGACTCGGTTTTGCTACGGCTGAACGGGGCGGAAATGCGAGGCTGCGGCTCGGATTCGGACTGGAGGAGTCTCTTGCGAGGAATATATCCGGCGGAGAGAACGGGCGTGACGGCGTGAGCATATCCGCGCGGGGAATGGCAGTGCAGGAGGGCATGGGGGAAACGTCACGTGCGGCGATGCAGAGCATGGCGCTGGCGGAGACTCATGCCGCCGAGAACACCGTAACAGCTGTTACCACAGGCGGACCGGAACAGGAAGAACGGAAGCAGGAACAGGCGGAAAAGGAAAAAACCACTGTCGCTCAGTCAGGCAGGGGAAGTATCCGCAACCGTCTGCAGGAGAGCGCGGCTCGTCTTCGGGAGGCTTATCAGAGGCAGAAGAAAAAAGCGGCAAAGCTGGCGCTTCTGCAGATCCGAAAGGAGAAACCGGAGCAGAAAGAAAAGAAGGGAACAAGACAGGCTGCCGACATGGAGACTATGCTCTCCATGCAGGCGGAAAATCACTATCTGCTGGATTCCTATGACGCTACGGGGAACTACAGTATGCTGGGCAAGAAGTAAGAGGTTAGGTATTTTCATACTTGGCATCAGTGTAACTGGATGCGGAAATGGGTATGGCTGTATATGGTAACAGTAGTTACCGCTTGACCAGTTTATTGACCAGTTTCAGCGCGGCGCGTACATAAAAAGGCTGTAAAGCCTTTTTTGCGTTCTGCAGTTCTTTTCTGATTTCTATGTGCTGGGGACAGTGCTTCTCACAGGCGCCGCATTTGGTGCAGTTATTCATGGAAGAAGCGTCCTTTTTCAAGGACGTAATCTGGATATACTCTAGCATGGCGCTGAATTTTTTGTGCATGGCGCTCTGGTTGTAGCAGCGGAATGCGGTGGGAATGTCCACGCCGTGGGGGCAGGGCATACAGTAGCCGCAGCCGGTGCATCCCACTTTCAGATTTCGGTTGATCTCCTTGCGCACCGTATCAATCATGTTGCGGTCGGTTGGTGTGAAGCTGCTGATTCCGGCTTCATTGGCGGTGTTTATATTTTCCATAACCATCTCTTCGGAATTCATGCCGGAGAGGACGCAGGTTACCTCGGGCTGGCCCCAGAGCCAGTGGAAAGCCCACTGTGCCGGGGTGCGCTTTACGGAATGCTCCGCAAAAGCTTTTTTGGCGCCGTCGGGCAGAGCGTTGACGAGCTTGCCACCCCGTAGGGGTTCCATGATGACCACGGGAATGCCTTTGCCGGCGGCATAGTGCAGCCCTTCTCGTCCTGCCTGTGTATGTTCGTCCAGATAATTGTACTGAATCTGGCAGAAATCCCAGTCGTAAGCGTCGACCAGCGCCTTAAAAGTATTTGTATCACCGTGGAAGGAAAAACCGATATTACGAATGGCGCCGGTTTCTTTTTTCTCTGCGATCCACTCCTCTATGCCGATGCTCTGCAGACGTGCCCACACGCCTGTGTCGAAAAGCATATGCATCAGGTAAAAGTCAATGTGATCCGTTTTCAGCCGCCGGAGCTGTTCCTGAAAGAGTTTTTCCGCAGCAGCCGTGTTTTTTAAGAGATAGTAGGGGAGCTTGTCGGCGATATAGACCTGCTCCCGACAGTGGTTCCGCTCCAAGATTGTGCCGAGCGCCTCCTCGCTGCCGGGGTAAATATAGGCGGTGTCAAAATAGTTCACGCCGTTTTTGACGGCGAGCATAATCTCCTTTTCGGTTTTTTCCAGATTGATTCTGGTGCCCGCTCCCGTAAATCGCATACAGCCGTAGCCGAGAATCGACACTTCGGTGCTATCCTTCATTTTTCTGTACTGCATAATGTCTCCGTTCCGAAGCGTCTGTGCGGGAGGGGGTGCAGGCGATTCCCTGCATCCGCAGCCACGGCGCTTTCTGAGTCGTTTTTAATCAGTTCCCTATATTATAAGTAGATTTGTATGGGAAGTCAATCATTATGCGCCCTGCTGTTATCTCAGAATTTACCAAAATTCTAATAAAAAGTTAATAATTGCTTCCTTGTTTTTCTTCGGTATTCGGTTTATATTTAAAAAATGAAACGGAGGACAGGCAGATGAGTGGAAATCCATTTTTCCCATTGGACGAGTTGGGGTTTGACAACGAGGAGAACCAGATGATGGTTATCCCCAAGGTGGATAAGGAAATTTACGACCAGCGCCGGAAAATGGCGGGGACGATGGTGGACTATAAGGAAATGCGTATGCGGTACAGCTGTGCGATCAAGGAGGTACGGACGAAGTTTGATGTCTTAAATTCCGAGTTTAATGTGAGATATCAGCGCAATCCCATCACGTCCATCAATTCCCGCCTAAAGAGCAGTACAAGCATCATGGAGAAGCTGAACCGCAAGGGGCTTTCTTTCACGGTGGAGAATGTGGAGGAAAATCTCTATGATGTGGCGGGGATCCGGGTGGTATGCTCTTATGTGGACGATATCTATGTGCTGGCGGAGGCGCTGGCACAGCAGGATGACATCACGGTGATCCGCAGAAAGGATTACATCAGGAGCCCGAAACCAAACGGTTACCGCAGCTACCATATGATTGTGAGCGTGCCGGTGTTTTTCTCGGATCAGACGAGGGAGATGGCGGTGGAGGTACAGATCCGTACGATTGCCATGGATTTCTGGGCAAGTCTGGAGCACCAGCTCAAGTATAAGCAGGAAGTGCCCAATCAGGCGGAGATCGTGCGGAGCCTGACTGAGTGCGCGGAGCAGATTGCTTCGATTGATGAGCAGATGTGGCAGGTGCGTCAGCAGATTGAAAGCTCGGAGGATCTGCCGACAGAGGAGGAAATCCTACTGGAAAAGCTTCGCAAGATTGATATCGCTGTAGGCGAATAGCATAAAAGTGTAAAATACTAAAATATTTTATGGAAATTTAAAATAAATCTTGAATATGTAGCGGCTCTCTGTTATAGTTTTATTTAGGAAGAATGTCAGATTCGGCATGAACAGAAACGGAGGGTTAACATGAGAAGGAAAAATTGGTCGACTCTGGGGATGAGCGTCCTTCTGGCAATGAGCCTTGCGGCGTGCGGCTCTTCGCAGGGTGCGCAGACGGCGGAAAACGGGGATGCGGAGGCGCAGACGCAGGAGAGCGGTGAAGCGGAAAATGCAACAGTCACGGAGAAGGAAGGCGGAGTGGGAGAGTTGCCTGCGGATTTGGATTTTACGGTGAATTTGGACGGGATCAAGACAGCGAAGATCGCGGCGGGTGTCAGCGTTCACGATCCTTCTATTTACAAGGCGGACGGCAAATACTACATATTCGGTTCCCACATGTCCACGGCGGTATCGGAAGATCTGCGCACATGGACGTCTCTGGGGGACGGTTACAAGGTGAAGGATCAGATTTATTATGAACTGATGGCAAACGAGGAGGCGTTCGCCTACTCCGGCAGCAAGAAGAGTCTGATACCCACGGACGACAGGGCGTGGCATGTGTGGGCGCCGGACGTGATTTACAATGAGGAGACGGGGCTTTACTATCTGTATTTCTGCACCACTTCCACATGGAACGCGTCGAACCTGTGCTACGCGACCAGCGAAAGCATCGAGGGTCCTTACGAGTGGAAGGGCGCGCTGATTTACTCCGGCTTTACGGCGGAGACGCTGGACGCGACGGACGTGACGGAGTATGTTGACAGGGACACCGCGAAAGACAGATACATCAAAAAGAGCAACGAGTATAATTTCAACAAATATCCCAACGCCATTGACCCTACCGTGCTTTACGACGGGGAGGGCAGGTTGTGGATGGTATACGGTTCCTGGTCGGGCGGCATGTACCTTCTGGAGCTGGACAAGGCGACCGGCGAGGTGATCCATCCCGAGGAGGACGAGGCGAACCGGGTAGACCCTTATTTTGGGAAGCGGCTGCTTGGCGGCAACCACAGCTCAATCGAGGCGCCTTATATTCTCTATGACGAGGAAAGCGGCTATTATTACCTCTTTGTCTCTTACGGCGGTTTGGCGAGAGAGGGCGGTTATCAGATTCGTGTGTTCCGCTCCGAGACCATAGACGGTGATTATGTGGATATGAACGGGGAATACCCCATGGACACGAACAACCCGGAGCATTATCCTTACGGGCTGAAGCTGTCGGGCAACTATTTCCTGCCGAGTCTTGAGATGGCGTACATGGCTACCGGACACAACTCTGCTTTTATCGATGAGGATGGAAAGAAATATGTGGTGAACCACACCCGCTTTGACAATAAGACAGAGGAGCATGAGCCGAGAGTGCATCAGTTCATTGTCAACGAGGAAGGCTGGCCCTGCATGCTGCCTTATGCGACAGACGGAGAGACCGTGTCCGAGAGCGGCTATGACAAGAGCGCGGTTGCAGGCAGATATTATGTGATCAACCAGGGAACGGCGATTGACGCGGAGATTGCACAGCCCTTTATCCTGTATCTGGACGAGAGCGGCAAAGTCTACGGCGACGGCGTGGATGGCAGCTGGGAGATGAAGGACGGCACCTGCTATATGAAGGTTTCCTATGACGGCAAGGATTACAGCGGCGTGTTCTGCCAGATGAACGACGAGGCGGGAACGCAGGTTATGACCTTCAGCGCGGTAGGAGGCAATGAGAGCGTCTGGGGTGCGAAGTACGAGTGACAGTGAGCTGTGTATAATCACGGGAAGAAAAAAGGAATTTGTAATATAAGATTTCAAATAGCGAAACGCCTGTGGGAGAAATCCTGCAGGCGTTTGTTGCTGTGAATAGGAAATTGCCGCTGACCGGCGTTTGTTTTATGTAAGGACGATAAATTTTGGCTTGGCCAGACTCATTCGCCCTCATCCATGGGAGCGTAGTGGATATTTACCTTGATGTCCTGTCCGTAGTTGCCGAAGGTCTTGCCGAAGATGGTCAGACCACCCACATGTTCCGCGTCATCGTCCACTGCGAGGCGGAAACGGAGGCTGCTGCGGTAATCCAGATGGAAGCTGTCGATGGTCACGTCGGAAATTTTCAGACCGTCGATAAAGGTGCCCCTCCGGTTGATGACGAGAAGCTTCAGCAGTCCGTACTGGTTCCAGTTGGGAAACCACCAGTCGGGGGTGAAGAGCCCGCGGGAATCACCAAAATCTCCCGGCGAGAGCCAGTTCCCGATACACACATCGTTTAAGTAAAAGGAGATATCGGAGGGCCACACATTGTTGACGCCGGGCGCCTCGGAGCTTAATTCCGCCGAAATCGTGAGCTGCGTGATCTTCTGGAGGCTGGGGATAAAGTTGGGAATGTTGTATTCCACAAAACCCTTGGTAAACCAGAGGATATCCGCACTGTATCGGTCGGGATGGTCAAAGTACCGGGAGTCATCCACCTCACCGATGATGGTTTTATCCGAAGCAAGACCGCACGTAGGACAGACACGGTAGACCGAATAGTGCCCCACCTTGACGTCTGTGCTGTACACATTCAGAATATCTTCCTGCCGTTCCAGGTCAATCAGAATTTTGTCCAGATGAACCGAGCAGATTTTCTGGTTGCCATGTCCCGCGGATTCACTGGAAATGGAGATCAGCCCGCAGCTTTCCAGCTTTTTGATATGGCTGGTCAGCGCGCCGTTCGTGATATTCAGCCGGGAGGCGAGCTCGTTCATGCTCATGTTATTGTTGTCCAGAAGAATATTTAAGATTTCGATCCGAACGTCGGAGCCGAGCGCCTTAAAAATATCCAAACCATCGTTTAGTGAAGTGATGTGAAGCAATTGTGTTTCCTCCAAATGCAATTTCTTTATATTTTCATAAAATACTATAATATCAATTAAATTATATACAAAAAAATGGAATTAGTCAATTGTGGTTAATTAATTTATACAAAAAAATTGAAAAAAATACAAAAATAATTTATGTTTTATATAAAACAATATTTTATGTAAAAAAGCTTTTTAATCGAAAAAAGACACGGTCTCAGGAGAAACCGTGTCTTTGCGCTTCATATGACTGCAGGCAGAATACCGATTACTTTGCGTTTACCTCGTCGAAAATGCGCACCAGCTTTTCATCCGGCGCCTTGGTGAGCAGGGATACCGCCACATTGACAAGCAGGGCGATGACAAAGGCGGGAAGCAGTTCGTAGATGGCGAATGCGCCGCCCAGTTTTGCAACGCCGTATTTCCAGACAAATACCATGACGCCGCCGACAATCATACCTGCGAGAGCCCCCTGCCTGTTGGAGCGTCTCCAGAACAGCGCGAGAAGCACGACAGGACCGAACGCGGCGCCGAAGCCCGCCCACGCGAAGGAGACGATACCGAAGATGGAACTGTCGGGATCCTGCGCGATAAAGACGGCGACCAGGGAGATGGCGATAACCGTAATTCTCGCAATCAGCAGAGATGTCTTTGTGTCCAGCTTCTTTTTGCCGAAGTCCTGCACCAGATTCTGGGAAATGCTGGATGCCGCCGCAAGGAGCTGAGAATCAGCGGTGGACATGGTTGCCGCCAGAATGCCTGCAAGAATAACACCTGCAATCAATGCGGGGATCACACCGTGGGAGCTGAGGACGGAGGCAATCTGGATAATAACCGTCTCGGAATTGCTGCCTTCCAGTACGGGAATAATGCCTGCCTGTGAGAGACCGTAACCAACCACGCCGATCAGCACGGCGATGGACATGGAGATTACGACCCATACGGTGGCGATTCTTCGGGAAAGTTTCAGCTTATTTTCATCCTCGATCGCCATGAAGCGGAGCAGGATGTGGGGCATACCGAAATATCCAAGCCCCCATGCAAGGGTGGATGCGATCATAAGGGGCGTATAAGGCGCCGCCGTGCTGGTATCAGCCGAATAGCTCTGTACCAGACTTAAATAGCCGGGAAGACTGCTCACGGCGTCTGTGACACTGTCGAAACCGCCTGCCACGACCGCGCCGAAACCGACCACAATGAGCAGGGCGATACTCATGGTGATGCCTTGGATCAGGTCGGTGGTGCTCACGGCGAGAAAGCCGCCGAGCGTGCAGTAGATGACGATGACAGCTGCGCTTAAGAGCATGGCGGCAATATAGTTCATGCCAAAGAGCGTGCTGAAAAGCTTACCGCATGCCGCAAAGCCTGAGGCGGTGTAGGGCACGAAGAAGACAACGATGATGACAGCGGCGATGCATGTCAGGAAATGCCTGTCGTCGCCGTATCTCTTTGCGAAAAACTCCGGGATGGTGAAGGAGCCGATGCGGCTTGAATAGCGGCGGATCCGTCTGGAAACGAAGAGCCAGTTTAGGTATGTGCCGATTGCCAATCCGATCGCGGTCCAGCCCACTTCGGCAAGCCCGGCGATATAGGCAAGCCCCGGGAGCCCCATCAGAAGATAGCTGCTCATATCCGACGCCTCCGCGCTCATGGCGGTAACCAGCGGACCGAGCTTTCGTCCGCCCAGATAAAATTCCGCAGCCTGCGTATTTTGTTTGGAATAGGTTATGCCGATGTAAATCATCATGCCAAGATATGCAACGATGGCGATGATTATACAAATCTGTGATGTCATAATGTTCCTCCTCATCTTTTACTTTAGTCTGTTAATATGTTAAATCCTTTGCTATTATAGCGGGTTTGTGGAAAATGCGCAATAAAAAGTCAGTAAAACATTTGCAACATTTGCAAATCGCATATTCTATTGATTTTGTAGGAAAAATCGCATATAATGTCATTATCTGCACCGTGTTGGGGGAGAAATACGGTGGGTAATTAAGGAGGAGGTCACGATGGGGGCAGGAGATGGGAAGGCGGATGCAATAGCCTGTTTTGAGGAATTGTGCCGCAATGCGGTGGCGGAACAGGAAAGGTTCCTGATGGACAGACTTACAGAGAACAAAGATACCGAGTACGGGAAACTGTTTGGATTTGAAGACATTCATTCTGTGGAGGAGTACCAGAAAGAACTGCCCATCACCTTTCATTATGATTACGAGGCGATTATCGAGCGGCAGATAAACGGAGAAGAGGGGCTGCTTACCGCGGAAAGTCCTGTGTATTACTGCATCAGCTCCGGCAGTACGGATTCACCCAAGTATGTGCCGATTGTTGAGAGGGACATCCTGCGGCAGAAGTTTTACTGGATGGATCTGATCCGTGAGATGATCCGCAGGCAGATGCCGGACGCTTCGGATGAAGAACTGTTCGGCAAGATTTTCCAGATCGGCGAGTTCCGCCGGGATTTTATGCCGGACGGCACCATGAGCGGTGTGAGGGCGGGGGCGCTGCACCGTTATCTGGAATCGGGAGGCGAATTAAATATCGACTGTTATACGGCACCCAAAGAAGTGCTGTTTCCTAAAAATACGTTGGAGGATATGCTCTATGTGAAGGTGCGCTTTGCGCTTGCATGCAGGGATGTGACGGCGATACACGGCGTTTTTGTGAACCGCGTGGTGGGGATTTTCCGTTATGTGGTGGATAATTGGGACGCTTTTTTGACGGATATTGAGACGGGCGGAATCAGCGACTGTTTTCTGGTGAGCCACGAATGGGAACTCTACCTGAAGGAACACCTTCCGGCGGACCCGGAGAGGGCGGCAGAGCTTCGCGCCATTCCCCGTGCGGATTTGGAAAACGGGCTGGTCAGGAAAATCTGGCCGAAGATCAAGTACGGGCAGATGATCGGCGGCAGCATGTTCAAGCCCTACATGGATAAGTTACGCATTTATGCAGGCGACCTGCCGATTCACTATTTTACATACGCGGCGTCGGAAGGCTGTTTTGGCATTGCCGGAGGCATCAATGAGGAGGATGCATACTACACGCTTCTGCCGGATACCTGCTTTTATGAGTTTGTCCCGGAAACCGGAGAAGGGAAAAGGATCTATACGATCCGCGATGTGGAAGTCGGTTCCAAGTACGAGCTGTTGCTCACGACTTTTTCGGGAGGTTACCGCTACGCCATCGGGGATGTGGTGGAGGTAGTCGGTTTTGAGGGGCAGGCGCCGATTGTGCGGGTCTGCTATCGGAAGAGCCAGGTGATCAATATCGCAGATGAGAAGATGAATGTGCGCCAGCTGGAGAACGCCATGCGTAAATTCCAGTCGAGGGCGGAGTGTACCGCGGAAGGATTCTGTGTGGACGGCGACTATGCGGCGCAAAAACCGCGCTATATGCTTTATCTGGAATTGGCAGAAGGAGAACTGCCGGAGAACGCGGATGAAATACTGGATGAATGTCTGATGGAGAGCAGTTTCGGCTACAAGAGAGATCGGGAGCTCGCGGAGATTGGCCGGGTGAAAATTCAGACGATTCCGCGGGGCGGATTTAAGGCTTACGGCAGATTTATGGCGAAGCTGGGGCACAGCAAGGAGCAGGATAAGCCCTTGCGCGTTCTGGTGACGGATGAGCAGAAGGCGTTCTTTGGAGGGGCGCTTACGGTATAAATTTCTCACACTCGGTTTCAGGGGAAGAAGATACGGAGAGGAAGGCGGTCAGGGATAAGCAGGGGTTCGAAGAGATAGAGGCGACGTGCCCGGACAGGGATCTTGAGCTGATTGCGCAGGAATAGGTGAGAACACGATGAATGACAGAAATACAGCCCTGCCGGCAGCCTTTGCGGAGAGGATGCAGAGGCTTCTCGGCGGAGAATATGAAGCTTTTTGGGCAGGTTACGGGCAGGACCGGCAGTACGGGCTCAGGCGTAATCTGCTGAAAGGCACGGAAAACGAGTTTATCGGGGTGATGCCCTTTCCGCTGGAAAAGATTTCCTGGGCGCGGGAAGGGTATTATTATGATGCAGCGGCGCAGCCGGGACGGCATGTGCTGCACGAGGCGGGCGCCTACTATATTCAGGAGCCTTCCGCCATGGCTGCTGTGGAGGTCTTGGATCCGCAGCCGGGGGAGCGGATTCTGGATTTGTGCGCGGCGCCGGGGGGAAAGAGCACGCAGATCGCGGGGCGGATGCAGGGACAGGGGCTGCTTGTTTCCAATGAGGTCATCGGCGATCGGGCGCGCGTTTTGTCCCAGAACGTGGAGCGGATGGGCGTTTCAAACTGTGTCGTCTGCAGCGAGAAGCCGGAGCGTATCGCATCGCTGTTCCCAGCATTTTTTGACCGGGTTCTTGTGGACGCGCCCTGTTCCGGGGAAGGGATGTTCCGCAAGGAGGAAGCGGCAAGGAACGAGTGGAGCCCGGAGGCGGTGAGGATGTGCGCCGGGAGGCAGTCGCTGATTTTGGAGGAGGCGGCTAAGACGGTAAGGCCGGGCGGCGTGCTCGTGTATTCCACCTGCACGTTTTCACCGGAGGAAAACGAAGGGACAATCAGTGCATTTTTGCGGGCGCATGAAGAATACAATATAGAAGAAACAGGGCTGGATGGCATTTTCTCGCCGGGGCAGGCGGACTGGATAGGACAGCCTGCGGCGGGAATCGAGCATACGCTGCGTCTCTGGCCTCATCTGATACGGGGAGAGGGACATTATATCGCGAGGCTTCGCAGGCGCGGAGACACAGCGGACGGACAGAGGCAAAGAGATGCGGCGGAGAGACAGAAACTGAGGGAGCCGGGCGTGCGGGAAAATGGGGCATGGAAAAGCGCGCGGGGGAATGGCGCGCGTATGTCCATGGACAGATACGCCGCTCTGGGAAAGGAAACTTGGCGGCTCACGGGGGAGAAAAAGTTATGTAAACTTATGGAAGAATTTTTGACGGATGAACTTGGGATTGGCGGCACATGGATGGTGCGGCATCCGGGACGGGTCGTCCATTTCGGCGAGCAGATTTATCTTGTGCCGGAAGAAATGATTTCGCTTACCGGGATCAAGATCCTGCGCCCAGGGCTGCAGCTTGCTGTGGAGAAAAAGAACCGGCTGGAGCCGGCGCACGCGCTGGCGCATTCTCTTCTGGTGACGGATTTCCCGGGGAACAGCGGTTATATGAGCGGGCTTACGGAGCAGGAGGCGGTTTCCTATCTGCGTGGTGAGAGCATTGCCTGCGGGGAGGAGAAGGGCTGGATCACGGTTTCGTATGAAGGCTATACGCTCGGATTCGGAAAGGCTTCGGGTGGTCAGGTGAAGAACCACTATCCGAAAGGGCTTCGTAAATCTTTGTAAATTCTTAATTTTGTTTTATGCCATATAATGGACTTGCCAAATGATTCCCGCTGCAATATACTAGATGTAGACTTTTACAGGAGATAAACTACTTCATTGTGTGTGTTAGCGTAGGGAGTTCTTTCGATGTTATTTTCCAGTGTTGGATTTTTATTTCGGTTTCTGCCGATTTTTATGATAATTTATCTGGTATTTCCAAAATACCGCAATATAGTACTTCTGGTAGGAAGCCTGATCTTCTATGGAGTGGGAGAACCGTATTTTGTTCTGCTGCTTCTTTTGTCTGTCCTGGTAAATTACGGGATCAGCCGTTATATGTTCTGGGAACCCCGTTCCCCGCAGTCGCACCGCAAAAAGAAGGCGGAGAGTAGGCGGAAGCGGGCGCTTGCGCTGGCTGTAACGATTGATCTGGGCGTACTGTTTGTGTTTAAATACTGGGATTTCGCAGCGGGAAGCATCAACGCGGCTGTCGGGAAAGGGCTATTGCCTCTGCTCGCTCTGGCGCTGCCGCTTGGGATCAGCTTTTATACGTTCCAGATGATTTCCTACCAGGTCGACTGCTACCGGGGAACCATAGAGAAACGTGTGGGACTGTTATCCTTCGCCACCTATGTCTGCATGTTCCCCCAATTGATTGCCGGTCCTATTGTCCGTTACGGTGAGGTGGCGGAACGTATGATGAGCCGCCGCGTGCGGATCAGGGACTTGGAAAATGGGCTGAAACTGTTTACGCTTGGGCTGGGGCTCAAGGTGCTTCTGGCGAATCAGGTAGGCACCCTCTGGAATCTGATTATGACGGCGGGGGCGGGAAGGCTTCACCCGCTTGTGGCATGGCTGGGCGCGTTCGCCTATTCTTTCCAGATTTATTTCGATTTCTGGGGATATTCCGTTATGGCTATGGGGCTCGGCAAGATGCTGGGGTTTTCCATTCCGCGCAATTTCGATCATCCGTACATTTCGCGTTCCCTTTCGGAGTTTTGGAGAAGGTGGCATATGACGCTGGGAAGCTGGTTTAAGGAGTATGTCTACATTCCTCTGGGCGGCAGCCGGAAAGGAGCCTGGCGGACGATATGTAATTTATTCGTGGTCTGGGCGCTTACCGGGCTGTGGCACGGCGCGGCATGGAATTTTGTTCTCTGGGGCATTGTATTTTTTCTGCTGCTTTCTCTGGAGAAGAGAACCTTTGGAAAATGGCTGGAGAGAAGCCTTGTGCTGGGGCATGTCTACACGGTGCTGATTGTTCCTGTGACATGGGTGATTTTTGCGATTACGGATATGGGGCAGCTTGCCGGATATCTGGGCAATCTTGTCGGATATCACAGGGAGGGCATACTGGTAGGCGTCACACAGCTGTTTCGTTATCTGAAAGAGTACGGCGCGCTTCTGATAGCGTGTGTTATTTTTGCAACGCCCCTGCCGGCAAAGGCGTATTGGAAGTGGAAGGACCGCTGGTTTGTGGCGCTGATTCTTCTGGGCGTCTTCTGGTGGTCGGTGCGGGAGATTGTCATGGGGAGTAATAATCCGTTTTTATATTTTAGGTTCTAACGAGGCGAAAAATGGACAAAAATAAGATGAGAACTTTTCTGGAAATTATATATAATTGTCCCTTTATTCTGCTTGTAATCTTTACGAGTCTTGTGTTTCTTCTGTTTTTTGATGAAGCGGGAAATCGGAGAAACATACAGGACATAGCGGTATTACAGTTTATCGGAGAGGGCATGACATCGGGGGCGGAAGACGGGAGACAGGAAAATAGGAATGATGTCATAGAAAAAGGCGGACAAAAAAGTGATAATGACGGAGAAGAGGATTCTGTAAAAGAGGCGGTGCCGAAAGAAGAGAATGGTCAAAATGCAGGGATACGCAAGGAAAAGGACGACGGCACGAAAATAAATTCCGAACGGGAAAATGATAATGCAGATTCAGAAAAGCCGGAAAAACCTAAGAAACCGGAAACACATACCACGGAATTTGTGGAATATACGCCGATTTCGACAAATTCCAGATATTACTCCGATGCAGGAAAAGTTGCATTGACTACGGCATACGACTATGTGCTGGAAAACGAGAGTTATTTTAATGACGCCGCTTTTCTGGGGGATTCCCGTACTCTGGGTATTTCAGACTATGCCGGGCTTGAAGGCGCGGACTTTTTCTGTGACAACGGTATGACCATCTACAAGCTTCTCGGGGAAGACGGGGTGACTTACCAGAAGACCGGGGAGAAAGTGGATATGAAAGAAATTTTGCAGGAGAAGCGTTACGGCAAGATTTATATCATGCTGGGGATGAACGAGCTGGGATACGGCGATACGCCCATGTACTTAAAACAGTATCTGAAAGTGATCAGGCAGATCCAGGAATGGCAGCCGGGTGTTATTATTTATGTGATGGCAAATCTCCATGTGAGCAGGGAAAAGAATAATATGGAGACGGAGTTTAATAATATCAATATCAACGATAAAAATGTGGCGTCAGCCAGATTGGCAAACGGGAGAGACGTTTTTTATCTGGACTGCAATCCGCTCTTTACTGACGAGGAGGGGTATCTGCAGGCAGAACTCACGTTTGACGGGGTGCATCTCTATGCGCAGCACTATGACAAATGGCGGGAGTTTCTCTTTGAACACGGGGTAGAGCGTGAGGAAGGAGCCGGGCAGACGAAAGTGTCGGAGGCTCCCGGTGAGCAGGGCGATTCATAAAGTGGTGTGGTATGATTCGGTGTGAGGTGTATGGATGGAAAAAGTGCGTTTAAACAAATATCTCGCCTCCTGCGGCGTATGCTCCAGACGGGATGCGGATAAGCTGATAGAGGCGGGAGAAGTCTCTGTGAATGGCGAAAGGGCTGCTGCCGGCATGAAAGCGGGACCGGACGACCGGGTGGAAGTGCGGGGAAAACTCCTTGCAGCGCCGGATGAAAAGGTTGTGCTGGCATATTATAAGCCTGTGGGTGTGGTCTGTTCGGAGCGGGACGCCCATGCAGGACGGCTGGTGACGAAGGAGATCGACTACCATAAGCGTGTCACTTATGCGGGCAGACTGGATAAAGATTCGGAGGGGCTGCTGCTGCTCACCAATGACGGCGATCTGATAGACGCCATGATGCGTGGGAAGAACGGGCATGAGAAGGAGTATCTTGTCAAGTCTGACCGAAAATGGGAGGACAGCGCGTTAGACCATATGCGGGAGGGCGTGTATCTGGAAGAGCTGGGGCAGACGACCCGCCCCTGTGAGATTGAACGGGTCGGGGACAAAACCATTAAAATGGTGCTTACCCAGGGGCTGAACAGGCAGATCAGGCGTATGTGCGAGGCACAGGGCTATCGGATAAAAAGCCTAAAAAGAACACGTGTTATAAATATAAGGCTTGAAAAGCTGAAACCGGGCGAGTACCGGGAGCTGAAAGGAGAGGAGAGGGAGGAGCTGTACCGGCTCTGTGGGTTGGCGGAACGGTCAAAGCAGGATTCGTGGAAATGATATGGGGTGTTACGAAATGGTCGAATTGCTTTAGCATGCGTCCGTGCAGCAAATGGCAGAATATAGGAAATGTAGCTGTATAACAGATTTGAACGGAAAATGACACAGGAGAATGGCGGGGAGATATGGCAGAAAATAAAATGGATCGGATGCGGGAGCTTGTCTCCCTTTTGAACAAAGCTTCGGAGGCTTACTATGCCAGAGACCAGGAGATCATGTCGAATTTTGAGTATGACGGGCTCTACGATGAACTGGCGGAACTGGAAAAAGAGCTTGGCGTGACGTTTGCGGACAGCCCGACGGTACAGGTAGGCTACGAGGCGGTGGATGAGCTGCCGAAGGAGCGGCACGAGTCCGCCATGCTTTCTCTGGCGAAAACAAAGAGCAGGGAGGAACTGGCTGACTGGCTGAACGGGAAGATGGGGATTCTCTCGTGGAAGCTGGACGGGCTGACCATTGTGCTGACCTATCGGGACGGTGCGCTGCAAAAGGCGGTGACGAGAGGAAACGGCGAGGTAGGCGAGGTGGTTACGGGCAATGCCCGCGTGTTCCGCAATCTGCCACTCAATATACCCTATCGGGGCGAGCTGATTCTGCGCGGCGAGGCGGTCATCACCTACAGCGGGTTTGAGAAGATCAACAGGGAGATAGAGGACGAACAGGCGAAGTACAAAAATCCAAGGAATCTTTGCAGCGGCAGCGTCAGACAGCTGGATAACCGGGTTACGGCGGAGCGCGGCGTGCGGTTTTACGCCTTTTCCCTTGTGCGGGCGGATGTGGATTTCCATAATTCCCGCGCGGAGCAGTTTGCGTTTTTGCAAAAGCAGGGTTTTGACGTGGTGGAACACCGTCTGGTGACGCCGGATGATATATTAGATAACATTAGTTATTTCGAGGAGAAGATACAGACCTACGACGTGCCTTCCGACGGGCTTGTGCTCACCTATGAGGACATGGAGTACGGTGCGTCCCTGGGCAGGACGGCGAAATTTCCCCGGGATTCCATCGCCTTTAAGTGGGCGGATGAGCTGCGTGAGACGACGCTTCTCGAAATGGAGTGGAGCGCCAGCCGTACCGGTCTGATCAATCCCGTTGCCATCTTTGAGCCGGTGGAGCTGGAAGGCACCACGGTGAGCCGGGCGTCCGTACACAACATCAGCATTGTGCGGGGGCTGCAGCTGGGGATCGGCGACAGGATTACGGTCTATAAGGCGAATATGATCATTCCCCAGATCGCGGAGAACCTGACGAAGAGCGATTCCTTGGAAATTCCGGATGTGTGCCCCGTATGCGGGCAGCCCACGCGCATCAGCCAGACGAACGACGTGCAGTCGCTTATGTGCGATAATCCTGACTGTGATGCGAAGAAAATCAAGGCGTTCACCCTGCTGGTGAGCCGTGACGCCCTGAATGTGGACGGTCTGTCGGAGTCCACTCTGGAAAAGTTTCTGGCAAAGGGATTTTTACATGAGTTTGCGGATCTGTTCCGGCTGGAACGTTACCGGGAGGAAATCACGCAGATGGAAGGCTTTGGGGAGAAGTCAAGGCAGAACCTTTCTGAGAGTCTGGAGAGGTCGAGAAAAACCACGCTGCCGCGGCTGCTTTACGGGCTGGGGATTGAGAATGTGGGCGTGGCGAACGCCAAAATGCTATGCAGGTATTTTCAGCATGACCTGCAGGCGCTGCGGGACGCCTCGGCGGAGGAGCTTGCGGAGATTGACGGCGTGGGCGAGGTGATTGCTCTAAGCATTTACGATTATTTCCACAGGGAAAAGACCATGGAACAGCTTGAAAATCTGCTGGGGGAAGTGGAGATCGAGAAGCAGGAGATGGGAGAGGGGGAGCAGACTCTTTCCGGCATGAGCTTTGTCATTACGGGGAGCCTCGTGCATTTTGAGAACAGAAACGCCATGAAGGAGGAGATCGAGAAGCGGGGCGGGAAGGTGACCGGCAGCGTGACGGGGAAGACCGTGTGCCTGATCAACAACGATACTGCATCCCAGTCTTCCAAGAATAAAAAGGCGAAAGAACTGGGGGTAGCGATTTTGTCTGAGGAAGATTTTATGGAGGAATATCTCAAATAATAGCAAACGTTATAGAAAGACGGCAAAAAAGAGTGCAGGTGCACTCTTTTTAGATTTTCCGCACATCGTAAGGCGTCGTCTGATACACGTAGTAATTAAGCCAGTTGGAAAAGAGAAGCTGCCCGGCGGAGCGCCAGTTGACGATCGGTTCCTTCGTCGGGTCATCTCCAGGGAAATAGTTTACCGGGATTTTCGGGTTCATGCCCTTTTCCATATCGCGGGCATATTCCAGCGCCAGCGTGTCAGCGTCGTATTCCAGATGGCAGGTAATGAAGAAATGCCTGCTGTCCTCGGTTTTGGCGATTGCCATGCCCGCCTTATCAGAGACTGCCATCAGTTCCAGGTCCGGCACGGAGGCGATCTGCGCCGGGTCGATCGTTATGGCGCGGGACTGCGGCGCGTGGAAAGTATCGTCAAATCCCCGGAAGAGGGGTGATTTTCGCTTTAGAATTTTGTGGGTATAGACGCCGGAAAGCTTTTCGTCCAGATCTTCCCTGTCTAGCCCGTAAAAATAGTACAGTGCGGCGTAAGCGCCCCAGCACAGGTGGAGCGTACAGTGGACGTGTGTGCGTCCCCATTCCATAATCGTGCATATTTCGTCCCAGTAAGCGACTTTCTCAAAGCGCACATGGTCGAGCGGCGCGCCGGTGATGATCATGCCGTCAAATTTGCGGTCCCGGATCTGGTCAAAAGTGGTATAAAATGCCGCCATGTGGTTGGAATCCGCGTGCAGCGGCGTGTAGCTTGCGGTCTGCAAAAACTCCACGTTCACCTGTAACGGCGTATTTGACAATTTTCGCAAAAGCTGGGTTTCGGTGACTTCCTTGGTTGGCATCAGATTTAAGATCAGCACATCCAGCGGACGGATATCCTGATGCATTGCACGGTATTCTGTCATTACAAAAATATTTTCTTTTTCTAAAATGCTGGTTGCAGGCAGCAAATCAGCTACTTTGATGGGCATGGGAATCCCTACCTTTCTCTTGGGTTATATCATAATATATAAAAATATTAATGATACCATGTATGATAGCACAAACGAAAGTGGGGTGCAAGGCGGCTTTCCGCAATGGATGACAATTTCCAAAAATTTGCCAGAAGTGGCTTTCCGGGTCTTTCCAGCTATTCGACAATCGGGTACAAAAAGAATTGCATAATTTTGTATTTTATCTTATAATCTATATGTATTAACGCTTTGACACAGGGGGAACGGGTGAATTATGGAGACGGCGTATCAGAAGGTTAAGGTGCACAACGAGTTGGAGTGGTGTCAGGTAAAGGATATGGAGACGAAGGAGAAGATCGAGAAGGTTCTGTTAAAACACAGGGTATCCTATTTTGTGAAATGGGAAAAACCGAAGTTCTTTTCAAACGATACTTTTGGCTCCTGTATATTCTGTGTAAACCAGCTGCAGAAAGAGACCGCGGACGATGCGATTCAGGAGCTTACGGAAGAAGTGCGGGATAAGATCCGTTTCATAAACCGCAGGGTGGACAAGACGTTTTATTAGACAGCGACATAATTTTTTGAAATTATATGTTATATTATAAAAACCGGGTGCGCGAATGTATGCACCCGGTTTTTTAGGGGTTATGAGCAGGCTTCCTGGTCTGAAGCGCCACTGTCCGGCAACGATTTTTTCAGGTTTTTCTGCGCCGTGGAGAGCATCAGCTTAATGCGGTTCAGCTGATTGACCTCGCTGGCGCCGGGATCGTAGTCGATCGCCACGATGTTGGAGCTGGGGAACCTTTTGCGGAGTTCCTTGATGACGCCCTTGCCGACCACATGGTTTGGCAGACAGCCGAAGGGCTGGGTGCAGACGATATTGTTAACGCCGCTGTGGATCAGTTCTACCATCTCCCCGGTGAGGAACCACCCCTCGCCGGTCTGGTTGCCGATATCGACGATGGGTTTCGCGTAGTCTACCAGCGTGTAGATACTGACGGGCGGTGTAAAGTGTCTGCTTTTCGCAAATTCTTTTGCTGCCTGTGCGCGCAGTTTTTCAAGCGCCCGTATGCCGAAGCGGGAGATAAATGCCGCCTTCTTCGAGGTGCCGAGGAAATCCGCTTTGTAAATCTGGTTGTAGAAGCAGTAGAGCATGAAGTCTAACAGATCGGGCACGACCGCCTCCGCGCCTTCCGCTTCCAGCAGTTCCACCAGATGGTTGTTTGCTGCAGGCGCAAACTTCACCAGAATCTCGCCGACGATGCCGACGCGGGGCTTGCGCAGATTCTCATCAATGGGAATGCTGTCAAAATCCCGCACAATCTGGCGGCACATCTTCTGGAAGGTCAGATAGTTCATGGATTTTTTGGATACAAAATCCTGACACTTCCTGACCCATTCCCTGTGCAGTGCGTCAACAGATCCCGGCTCTTTTTCATAGGGGCGCATCCGATAGACGCAGCGCATGAAAATATCCCCGAAGAGGGCGCTGTATGCGGCGCGGATCAGAAGGCCTGCGTTTAAGTGGAACCCGGGATTGCTCTCGATGCCCGCCAGATTTAGGGAGATCACGGGAACCTGCGGCATTCCGGCTTTTTCCAGCGCGCGCCGGATAAAGCCCACATAGTTGGTGGCACGGCAGCCGCCGCCGGTCTGGCTCATAATGACAGCCACTTTATTCAGGTCGTATCTGCCGGAAAGCAGGGCATCCATAATCTGTCCCACCACGATCAGGGAAGGATAACACGCGTCGTTATTTACATATTTCAGACCAATATCCACCGCCTGTCTCGTATCGTTTCCGAGCACTTCAAAGTGATAACCGCAGGCATTGAAAGCGGCTTCCATGATCTCGAAATGGATCGGCGACATCTGGGGACAGAGGATGGTGTAATCCTTTCTCATCTCCTCCGTGAAGGCTACTTTTGTGATAGCGCTGGAGTGTATCGTGCGCTTTTCGCCTTTCTGTTCCCGCACCTGAATCGCGGAGAGCAGGGAGCGTATGCGGATTCTCGCCGCGCCCAGATTGTTCACTTCGTCGATTTTCAGGCAGGTATAGATTTTGTCGGAGCCGGTAAGGATGTCGTTCACCTGGTCCGTGGTCACGGCGTCAAGACCGCAGCCGAAGGAATTGAGCTGGATCAGATCCAGATCGTCCCTTGTCTTGACGAAGCTTGCCGCCGCGTAAAGCCTCGAGTGGTACATCCACTGGTCGGACACAATCAGCGGTCTCTCCGGCGCCGCCAGATGGGAGACGGAGTCCTCGGTCAGCACCGCAATATCATAGGAAGTGATCAGCTCGGGGATGCCGTGGTTGATTTCCGGGTCAACGTGGTATGGGCGGCCAGCCAGCACGATGCCGCGCTTGTGGTTTGTCTCCAGATAGCGGAGCACTTCTTCGCCCTTATCGCGCATGTCCTGCCTTGCCGCGGCAAGTTCTGTCCAAGCCGCCTCTGCCGCATCCATAACGGATGTTATTGGAAGTTCCCGGAATTCCCTCGTCAGCGCCTCCGTCACAGTCTGCAGGCTTTTGAAAGACATAAAAGGATTGCGGAAAACTACCTCGCCGTGTCCGATTTCCTCCACGTTATTCTTGATGTTTTCGGAGTAGGAGGTGACGATGGGGCAGTTGTAGTGGTTGTTGGCTTCGTGAAACTCATCCCGCTCGTAAAAGAGGGCGGGGTAGAAGATAAAGTCTACTTTCTGTTTGATGAGCCACGATACATGTCCGTGCGCCAGCTTTGCCGGATAGCATTCCGACTCACTGGGGATGGACTCGATACCGAGCTCATAGATTTTGCGGTTGGAAACAGGGGAGAGCACTACCCGGAACCCCAGCTTCGTGAAGAAGGTGAACCAGAAAGGGTAATTCTCGTACATATTTAACACCCGAGGAATGCCCACGGTGCCCCGTTTCGCCTCGTTCGCCGGCAGCGGTTCATAGGAAAAGTACCGTTTCAGCTTGTAGTCAAACAGGTTCGGCGCCCCGTTTTCCTTTTTTGCCCGTCCAAGACCTCTCTCGCAGCGGTTGCCCGAGATATACTGGCGACCACCCGTAAATTTGTTGATGGTGAGACGGCAGTTGTTGGTGCAGCCCTTGCACTTTGCCATGCTCGTCTCAAACTGTAAGTTCGTGATCTGCTCCAGATTCAGCATGGAGGTCTGGTAGCCCTTCTCGTAATGATCCCGGGCTATCAGCGCCGCGCCGAACGCGCCCATGATGCCGGCGATATCCGGGCGGATCGCCTCGCAGCCGGCGATCTTTTCAAAGCTGCGAAGGACCGCGTCGTTGTAGAAGGTGCCGCCCTGCACGACAATATTTTTGCCGAGCGCCGAGGCGTCGGAGACTTTGATTACCTTAAACAGCGCGTTCTTGATGACGGAGTATGCCAGCCCCGCGGAGATATCGGAGACGGAGGCACCCTCCTTCTGCGCCTGTTTTACCTTGGAGTTCATAAATACCGTGCAGCGGGTGCCCAGGTCGATCGGATGTTCCGCAAAGAGGGCAGTTTTGGCAAAGTCCTCCACGCCGTAGTTTAAGGACTTGGCGAAGGTTTCTATGAAGGAGCCGCAGCCCGAGGAACACGCCTCGTTGAGCTGCACGCTGTCTACGGTGTGGTTTTTGATCTTGATGCATTTCATGTCCTGTCCGCCGATATCCAGGATGCAGTCCACATCCGAGTCGAAGAAAGCGGCGGCATTGTAGTGCGCCACTGTCTCCACCTCGCCGTCGTCAAGCAGAAAGGCAGCTTTCATCAGAGCCTCGCCGTAGCCGGTGGAACAGGAGCGGGCTATTTTCACTCCGGCCGGAAGCAGCTTATAAATTTCCTTAAGGGAGCGGATTGCTGTTTTTAAGGGGCTGCCGTCGTTACTGCTGTAGAAAGAGTAGAGCAGGGAGCCGTCGTCGCCCACGAGAGCCACCTTCGTGGTGGTGGAACCGGCGTCAATCCCTAAAAAGCAGTTTCCCTGATAGGAGGCAAGGTCGCCGGTCGCCACATGATGGGTGCCGTGACGTAAGCGGAACGCATTGTAGTCCGCCTGCGTGGCAAAGAGCGGCTCCATGCGTTCCACCTCAAACTCCATTTTGATATCGGTGGAAAGCTTTGCCGTCAGTTCCTCCATGGTATAGAAAGCCTCCTCCTTCGCGTTTAGGGCGGAGCCTATGGCGGCGAAGAGGTGGGAATTGTCCGTGTCGATGATATGGGCGTCGTCCAGCTTCAGGGTGCGGATGAACGACTGTTTTAACTCCGACAAAAAGTGAAGCGGACCGCCGAGGAACGCCACATGTCCACGGATCGGCTTGCCGCAGGCAAGACCGCTGATGGTCTGGTTTACCACCGCCTGAAAGATGGAGGCGGAAAGGTCTTCCTTCGTGGCGCCCTCATTGATCAGGGGCTGGATATCTGACTTGGCGAACACGCCGCAGCGCGCCGCGATCGTATATAGAGAGTGATAATTTTTCGCGTACTCGTTCAGCCCTGCCGCATCCGTCTGCAGGAGGGAAGCCATCTGGTCGATGAAAGAACCCGTACCGCCGGCACAGATACCGTTCATGCGCTGTTCCACATTGCCGCCCTCAAAGTAGATGATTTTGGCGTCCTCGCCGCCAAGCTCGATCGCCACGTCGGTGACGGGCGCAAAGGTCTGCAGGGATGTGGACACAGCGATCACTTCCTGCACAAAGGGAATCTGCAGGTGGTTTGCCAGCGTCAGCCCGCCGGAACCGGTGATGATGGGATGCACCGTGAGGTTTCCAAGCTGCTCAAAGGCAAGGGAAAGAAGAGACGCGAGGGTCTCCCTGATATTTGCAAAATGTCTTTTGTAGTCGGAAAAAAGTATCTGATGCCTGTCGTCCAGAATGGCGATCTTGACGGTCGTTGACCCGATGTCGATGCCAAGCGTATATTGCATGTGACTCATTTTTCTCGCTCCTTTATCAGATAAAAAGTGGTTTCGGTATAAGTTACCTTTTTACCTATTAAAATGTGTTTTTTGGCACACGCTGTCATTATACGACACAGTTTTCTAAAATGCAATTGTCCAATTCTTAGAAAAGAATGAAGTTTTCGGCAGACATTTATTAAATTTTTATGAGAGGGTGTTTTTTGGGCGCTGCGACATTTACTTTTAAAAAGAGGAATGCTATATTAGTAGTATATTTTTGAGGGAGAGTGAAACATGAGTCCTTTTGAACGAAAATTTGGAAAATACGCGATACGAAATCTATCTTTTGTGCTGGTCATGTGCTATGCGGTCGGATATCTGCTGGAGCTGTTTGACAGAAGCGGCCTGCTGATTTCCTATCTGACTTTAAACCCGTACGCGATTCTGCACGGACAGATCTGGCGGCTTGTGACGTGGGTGCTGATTCCGCCCAGCAGCGGGGGACTGTTCTTTACATTACTTATGTTATATTTTTATTGTTCCATAGGTATGTCGCTGGAGCGGACATGGGGTACTTACCGATATAATGTCTATCTGTTCCAGGGGATGCTGTTTACCATTGCGGGAAGTTTCCTGCTGATGGGGTACTGTTACCTGTTCCATCCGCAGATACAGATGATGGATATGCGGGGCATGCTGCATGTTCTGACCGTAGATTCGCCCAATGAATATTTCAGGGCGATTGCGGGACTGTTCAGCACCTATTACATCAATATGTCAATATTTCTTGCGTACGCGGCGACTTTCCCGGACGCGCAGGTGCTGCTCATGTTTATCATACCGATCCGGGTGAAGTGGCTGGGCGCTATATATGCGGTGATGCTGCTGTTCCAGTTCCTAGGGACGAACGTGTACGGGAAATTTGCCATCGGGGCGTCCCTGCTTAATTTTGTCGTGTTCTTCCTGACATCTCGGAATATGATGCACCTGAATCCGAAGCAGATTCACAGGCGGCAGGAGTTTAAGCGGGAAGTGAGGAGAAACACGGGGATTACCAAGCATAAATGCGCGATCTGCGGCAGGACGGAGGTGGACAGCCCGCAGATGCAGTTCCGCTTCTGTTCCAAGTGCGACGGAAACTACGAGTACTGCGAGGAGCACCTGTATACCCACACGCATATCAAGAGACCATGACGGAGGACGGAATGAATCGGGAAGTTGAGTTTGCCAAAACTCTGGAGGAAGTGAAGCGGAAAGCCAGGGAACAGCAGAATTTCATAACGAAGATGGAGGTTGAGGAAGCGTTTTCGGCGCTTTCTCTTTCTGCAGAGCAGATGGAGATGGTATATGACTATCTGCGGCAGAATAAAATCGGCGTGGACGAGCCGGCAGACGCGGACGCCTGTCTGGACGAGGAAGAGAAAAATTATCTGGATGACTATCTGGAGGCGCTGCGGGCGATCCCCAGGGCGACGGACGGGGAGCGGGAGGCGATTACCCTTTCCGCCATGGCGGGGGATGCGGACGCCATCAAACGGCTGGCGGAGCTTATGCTGCCGGAGGTTCCCCAGATTGCCAGGCTGTACACGGGGCAGGGCGTCAGCCTGGAAGATCTGATCGGCGAGGGCAATGTGGCGCTTTCTCTCGGCGTAACCATGCTTGGCGCGCTGGAACATGCCGATGAGGCGCAGGGAATGCTCGCCAAAATGATGATGGACGCGATGAAGGACTGCATCGCGGTAAACGCGGCGGAAGAAAAGAGCGATCAGAAGATTGCCGATAAAGTAAACAAGGTTGCGGATGCGGCGAACGCCCTGAAGGAAGAACTGCGCAGGGCAGTGACGGTGGAGGAGCTGATGGAGGAGTCCGGGCTTTCAAGAAAGGCCATCGAGGATGCAGTGCGCATAAGCGGCGGTAAGATTGAGTCCATCGCGGCGGAGTAGAAACTGCAGCTGCGAAAGAGGGAAAACGATGGAGACAGAAAACAGGGATTATAAATATTTCATGCAGGATACGGGGAACGTTTATCTGGGCGCGAAGCTCAGTTACGCGGAGATTCTGCGGGACGAAATGGTGAATTTCAAATACAAGAGTATCGTGGAGCACTATATTTTCAAGGATACCGACCCGGAGACCACACTGGAGAGCCATCTCTACTACATGACGAAAGAGCAGTTTTCTTATCGGACCTACGAACAGCTCAAGGCGAAAGCAAAGGTGAGCATTCTGGAGGAAAGAAAAACTTTTTTTGGTAAGAGTAAAACGGGATATGTCACGAAGGTGATGCCGCTTGCAGAGTTTGTCGACATGAATCTGGCCCAGAAAAAGGCGAAGGGCGTGGTGATCCAGGAGCTTGCGCTGTCGAAGCTTGGGCTGATGGCGTTTAGCGTGTAAGAGAGGGAAACAGCCGGTCGGAGTGCGGCCGGGCGGCAGTCTTGATAGAAGAAGGAGAGGGGTACGGTGAACAAAAGATTAGGGGGCGCTGTTTTTATTTTGCTAGTTTTTGGTGTGGCTTTGGGAATGGTGTTAAAGAGTAGGGAGCGGGAGCAGCTGCCTGTGTTCTCAGAGCGGAATGGAGAGCAGACAGAGACGGCGGAAACGTTGGAGGATGAAGACCAGCCGGCGGAAGAGCCGGAAATGGAGGATGTGGAAACGGACGTGCCGGCTCTGAAGGATGTCAGCTGGGAATACGGTGAGGAGATGGGGGATCCGTGCGCGCTTCAGTTTCTGTTTTCAGACGGAACGATGGTCGGTCATTTTATAGAGAGCGACGACGTTATCACGGAAATAACGGATATTACATACCGTGATATCAATGGCGACCGGATTGACGAGGTGTTTGTCGGCGCATGGTTTATGTGCAATACGGTGGGGGATTACCATACCGTTTATGTCTACCAGATACAGGACGGGGCGGTGGTGGATATTTCGCCTGATCTGGATCAGCTAAGCGGCACGTCGGGACATGTGTGGAGCACGGAGCTGTCACAGGATCAGCAGACGATTCTGACATCGGATTCCTTTGTAACATTTTGCGGTGTCGGATGCCGGGATGCTGTCATAGCTCTGAAATATGGCTTCGGAGGGTGGGAGATTCAGGAAAGAAAGGAACTGCTCCCGGACTGGAAAGCGGCATATCTGTCATGGCTAGATGAGAGGATGAGAAACGGTGACATGCCGGATCAGTGGGAGCTTGTATATGTAGATGGAGACGACATTCCGGAGCTGGTTTACTCTTACGGGCAATCTGAGCCAACAATGTCGATCTTGATTTACGGGGATGGGGAGGTAAAGGAATATAAGGATTGTTTCGATCGGAATTACGGGACATGCTATCGAGAGAAAGATAATTTTATAATGAATATATGCAATATCATGGGACGCATAAGCATCAGCAGATACTGGATTGCCGACGGCGAACTGCAGTCTGCGTTTATTGGCGGAAGCAGTCTTGCCTTCGATGAGGGCATAGAGGGGGAGGCTGCGGTTGCCGGAGAGGCATGGGAATGGAACGGGGAGACATTAAGCGGAGAGGAAGAATTTTTTGCATTGCTGGATGCGCTTAGGCTTGACACGGCGCCGTTTTTTGAGAATGAAAGCGCCTTGACCCATGCGCAGATAGTGGATCGGCTGCTTGATATGTAGACATGCCGTCCCCTCTTTGTACAGGCGGCGTTTCGATGCAGGTATCTTTATCAGCGTTGATTTCCATGATTTCTATTTGCGTGATTATCTGGGTGATTATTTGGGTGATCATTTGCATGGAAGTGCTTGTCAAAGGATTTGATTTATGATATTGTTAGTTGAAAAGTTTATAGATAATTTAGAAAATATTTTATAACAGGGAATTGACATATATGCGGGAAAACAATAATATTTTGACAGCACAGCACAGCACAGCACAGCACAGCACAGCACAGCACAGCACAGCACAGCACGTTAGTTGCCACTAACTTTTTGAAAATAGTGAAAATAGAAGACAGGATTCTTTTCTGTACTTGACAGTACGGAAAGGAACCCTGTCTTTTTGTTGTATTTAAATCAATAACATGGAGGGATGGAAGCAATGCAAAACTACATATGGATTCTGGTGCTGATCTTTGTGGCAGCTGTTATTACCTATCTGAAAAGTACCAGAGGCAGAGAAGAAGAAAATTGTGGAGACGAGAGATATCTGATCGGAATGGGAGGAGTTTATGACGGACAGACTTTTCCGATCGGGAAAGAGATTGTGATTGGCAGGGATGTCAATCAGTGCGGCATCATCTATCCGAGCGGCTCCAAAGGCGTCAGCTCCGTGCATTGTAAGGTGAGAGTCGAAAATGAGCGGGTGGCTTTGATTGACCTGTCGTCCAGTTATGGGACATTCCGTGACAATGGGGAGCGTCTGTCTTCCAATATGGTTTACTATTTAGGCCCGGGTGACGGGTTTTATGTAGGCGATGCGGAAAATATTTTTTTAGTTAAGTAGAAGAGGAGGAGAAAGAGAAAATGGCCCAGGATACAAAGGATATTTTTCAAGGGAAGAAATTTAAATGGTCAAATATGTTTTCGGGTTTTAATTCCGTAAAGACAAAGGAGGAGAAAGAGCGGCAGTTCATGTCGGGACTCCCGGGAAATGTGCCTTATGAGAGTGACATGATACAGGAATGGACACCGCCGTTTCTGTTTTATAAGTTTTTTATTTACAGTCTGGTGATGCTGGTGCTTATTTTCGTATGCGGTTATATGTACGGTTTCGGAAAGGCGCTTCTTGTCAGCGCGGCGCCCTATATGATTCCTGTAACCATACTGATATTTATATGGGAACTGAATATTCCGCGGAACATTTCCGTAATGGATCTTTTGTATATTGCTGTTTTCAGCGGCATTACTTCTTATTTTGTGATTTTTTTTGTGCAGGATGTCACAGGAATCGGATATACGGATACTTCCGTTTTTGCGGTTCCGCTGCTCACGGTTGTGGCAAAAACGCTCCTCGTATGCATCTTTTTAAGGAAGAAGAGCAGAGGTTACGGGTTAAACGGTCTGGCAGTAGGCGCAGCGGTCGGAGCCGGTTATGCGATTTTGACACTGGCGGATGATATGTATTACCTGGCGGAATATGCAGGTGAAATTACCGGTATTATGGGCCTCATTGTCGTCCGCTTTGTCATGGTTTTAGGCGGCGATATTATATGGACAGCTGCCATAGGCGCTGCGCTGGCTCTCGCGAAAGGGAAAGAGACTTTAAAAATCAGGCATCTTGGAAACAGTCTTTTCCTGATTTGTCTGATCGGCACTTATCTGATGGAAGCGCTGTGGAATTATGATATTACCGATCTCTTTTCGAGATTTGCTGACAGCAGTGTGGCTGTGGGGATTTATACGTTTTTGTATATTTATCAGGGAAAGAACATTCTGCTGCTGATTCTTTCATGGGCGCTGTTCTTCTTTGTTGCAAGGAAAGGTGTCGAGCAGGCGCTGGAGATTGCGCAACAGGCAAAAGCCGATAAGGGAAAATGGGACAGTAAAATTGCGGCGAACTATTCCGGAAAGGTGGATATATACGGCGTAAGCGGTATGCATGCCGGGAAAAAATTTGCAGGCGGCTCAGGAACGCTTGTCTTTGGACGGGATAAGTCGTGTGGCGTCAGGTTTGCGGAGGATGCAAAGGGAATCAGTTCCCTTCACTGTGAAATCAGAAAGCAGGGCGACCATTATGTACTGATTGATAAAAATTCTTCCTACGGAACATTTTTGAAAGACGGGAAGCGTCTGGAACCCGGCAAGCCTTATGTACTGCAGGACGGTATGGAATTTTACCTTGCATCTGAGGAAAATGCGTATAAGGCGGGCATAAAGAAAGAGCAGGATGAGGCGTTACATAGTGCAAGACAGTATGGCAGACGGACCAATGAGATTGACGGTGTGGAAGAGTCCGGACAGAATGTCTATATTGCCTGCGCGGTTATTCTGGCGGTTACTTTTCTTGCCTTTTACGCGGTATCGGACGGCGCTGTGGGTCTGACCGGCGGACCGGCGCAGGAGCAGAAGGGAGAATCAGATACCTTATACGGGGTTTGGCGGACAGATGAGACATTTGACGTGAAAAAGCTCGTCATCGATAACATAGACAACGTGCTCGGGATGGCGGAAATCGGACTGTTTAAGGAAAGCAAGGCGAACGGGATAACGATCACACAGGACGGCATGGCTTACTGTACCTATAATGGCGCTACAATCGACTATGCAAAATTTACATGCGGTATTGTGGACGAATCGACCGTTCATCTGCAGTGGAGTTATTCCGGCGCCTATGGGAGCGTAAACATCGGTCCCGTGGGAATCAGCGCACCATCGACTTATGAAGCCGGTTTTGACGTCAACTATCAGGTGGACGGAAATACATTGTATCTGGATCTGCCGGGGATGAATCTGGAGCTGCATAAGTAATCGAAAAGAAGGGAATGGAGGGAACGGACAAAGATGGAAATGAAAAAATGTGAAAGAGGGCATTATTATGACGCATCCGTGCATGCGGAGTGTCCTTACTGCATGAATGAAAACAGTGCGGGAAGCATGGAGAGAACGATGGCGTTAGACGCATCGGCGGGTAATGATAAAACAATGCCGTTGGCGCAGGCTGCTTCTGGCAAAAATCTGACAAGGCCGCTCTTCGCTGCCGTGCAGGAGGCGGGAGATGAAGACGGCAGAACCGTCGCGCTGATCCAGAGCGATATGGGGATCGATCCTGTTGTCGGATGGCTCGTCTGTCTGGCAGGGAAGGAAAAGGGAAGAGATTACAGAATCCATTCGGACAATAATTATGTCGGCCGCAGTGAAAAAATGGATATCTGTATACGGGGAGACGAGACAATCTCACGGGAAAATCAGGCGGTCATTACCTACGATACCAGTAACAACCGTTATTATTTTTCGCCGGGAGACGGCAGAAGTATTGTCAGAGTGAACAGTCAGGCTGTTTTCCAGACCGTGGAGCTGACAGCGTATGACAGAGTGGTGATCGGTAAGACAGAGCTTATGTTTATGCCTCTGTGCGGGGAAAGGTTTGCATGGGAAAAAGATTCGGAATCCTAAAACAAAAAAGGAAAGAGCCGCAGGCTACACTTGATCTTGGATACGAAAAAGCCTATCAGATTGAGACGCCGGAAAGCTGCGGCGTACGGATTGGGAAACTACATGGCATCGGCAAGAGGAATAAACAGCAGGACGCTTTCGGCATTTCTGATTTGAAAGAAGAAGTGATTGAAAGCAAGGGTATTTTGGCAATTCTGGCGGACGGCATGGGAGGCCTGTCAGATGGGGAGAAGGCGAGCATGGCCACGGTTATTTCCTGTCTGAATTATTTTGAGACGCACGACATGGATGAGGAAACGCCGGTGCACTTCGTGGATATGGTGGAAAATGCCAACAGGGAAGTGAAGGAAGTGCTCGGCTCTGCCAGCGGATCGAGCGGTTCCACGCTGGCGGCTGTTCTTGTCAGGGGCGGAAAGATATTCTGGGTGTCCGTGGGCGACAGCAGAATTTTTCTCTACCGTGACGGGGGACTTACGCAGATTAGCAAAGATCATAATTATGCGGCGCAGCTTCTGGAAATGGCAGAGGCGGGAGAGGTAGACGCGGAGGAAGCGCTCAATGACCCGCAGAGGAATGCTCTTACCAGCTACATAGGGATTCGTGTTCTGGAAAAAATCGACTACAATGAAAAGGCTCTGGAAGCGGAATGCGGAGATCGGATTCTTTTGCTGTCAGACGGCGTATACAATTCGGTGACGGAGGAAGAGATAATAGAGTCTATGGAGCTTCCTTTGGGCAGGGCCATGATGCGGCTTGGTATGCAGGTGGAAGAAAAACGGAAAAGGAACCAGGACAATTATACGGCAATCGTGCTGGAGATAGAATAGCGCAGAGGGTATGGATACAATGATCACAGGGAAAGGGTATACCGACAGGGGAGGCAGGGAATATAACGAGGATGCCGGTTTTTTCAGCGTCGCAGGAGACAGGGGGTATGCGCTCATGGCGGATGGACTGGGTGGTCACGGCGGTGGTGACCGGGCGTCCCGGGCTGTGGCGGATACGCTGAAAGGCTGTATTCAGAAATGGCCGGCGGAACAGACACTTACCAGGGAAGCTGTGGAAGAATGGATTTCCAGGGCAAATAAAACGGTCATTGGGATGCAGACGCCCGCATGCAGGATGAAGACAACGCTCGCTTTTCTGTGCGTTGACGAGCGGGCCGGATCCGCGTGTCTGGCGCATGTGGGAGACAGCAGAATTTATTATTTTAAAGACGGAGCGTACCAGTTTTGCACGTTTGATCACAGCGTATCCAGAATGGCGGTTCTGGCCGGAGAGATCGGCTGGGAGGATATCCGTTTTCATACGGACAGGAATAAGCTGCTGCGGGCTATCGGCAAATCGGAGGAAGTGAAAGCGGAGACGAAGGAACTTCCGATGGAGAAAAATAGGAATCATTGCTTTTTGCTTTGTACGGACGGCTTTTGGGAATATGTGACGGAGGAAGAGATGGAGGAGACGCTGAGTGCGGCGGAGTCACCGGAGGAATGGATTGAGAAGATGCGTGCATATCTGGAAGGCCGGGCAGGAGAAGGAAACGACAACAATTCGGCCATTGCAGTCTGGGTAACGGATGAGAAAGAAAGACGAAAGGAACAGACGATAAAATGAAAAAAAAGAAATCGGTGATCATGGTTTGGCTTGGCGTTCTTCTGTTGTGTTTAGGAAACATGCGGCCGGTATTGGCACAGAACACGCTGCAGATAGGGATAGACCAGTACGAGGTGACGGATGAGGGAAAGATTTCCGTTTTTGTGAACAAGAACGAGGCGGAAGGTTTTTCGCCGTCGAAAGCGGAAAGCACTCTTATGATCGGGAAGAATACTCTGCAGATAGAGGATATCAAGACACTGCAGGAAATGAAAGAGCCGGTCACCTATCTGTGCCTTGTGGATATTTCCGGGTCAATGACGGAAGAGGGAATCGGAGAGACTAAGGATGTGCTGAAGCAGTTTGTGGAAGCAAAAGCGGCGGAAGATAATTTCTGCATTACAACAATGGGAAATGATGTGACATCTTCCGGCTTTCTGTCAGACAGTGATAAACTGACAGAGGTGGTGGACGGGATTCATCGCATCGGTACTGAGGATACCAATTTATATTACAGTATTACCGAGGCGCTGAACGTATTGAAAACGGACAAGGCGGTGCATAAGAAGCGGTGTCTGGTGATCTTTTCAGACGGGGAGGATGACCAGAAGAAAGGAATTACCCACAAAGAGGCGGAAGATGCAGTAAAAGAGAGTCATATTCCCGTTTTTACGGTGATGCTTACAGGTAATAAACTGAAAGATGCGGAAGAGAGCGCCAAGATATTGGGGAGCTTTGCCAGAAATTCTGCGGGCGGAGAGCATTATGCGCCGCCGCTGGAGCCGGGAACATCCTATGAGGACATCTGTGCGGGTGTGAACAGCCGCCTGTGGTCGAGCATCGTAGTGAGCGGCCGGCTGGAGGAGATCAAGGAAGTAGGGGACGATACGGTATATATCGGAGTAACCCTGTCAGATGGGACAAGAGAGGCGTCCGACGGCATCACAGTTCCTGCCGGGACGATACTGGAAGCAATCGAGGCTCTGGATGAAGCAAGAAAAGCGGCAGATGTCAAGGTGACGGTAGTAAATGAACATAACGAAAATGAGATCAAGGAGGAAACCGCGCCCAGGGAGGAGCATCCCAACCGCCTGCCTGTGATTGCAGGCGCCGCATTTGCACTTGTGCTCATACTGGCGCTTGTGGTTGTCTTGCTCCAAAAAAGGGGAAAAGAGGAGGATGACGGGGAACAGGAGGAATGGGAAGACTCTGACGGAAGAGAAGTGACAGAGGCAGCATTGAATGTCTCCTATGATTCTGTCGCGGCAGCAGGTGGTCAGGGCGTGACCGACAAGGTACAGACGGCGCATAAGAAGGGGAAAGATAAAGTGCGGATCACCTTGTTCCAGATCGGACCGGGTGAAACAGAAAATTATCAGCTTGTCGTAAAAGACCGGGTGACGATAGGAAGGGATAAGAGCTGTCAATTGTGCCTTTCCAATGACACGGCGCTGTCCGGCAGACACTGTTCCGTTCTTTATCGTGACGGCAGTGTATACGTCAGAGATGAGGAGTCGACAAACGGAACCTTTGTAAACGGTGTGCCGATTGTCGGGGAATACAAGGTGGAAATGGATGATATTCTGCTGATTGGTTCTTCTGAATATCGAATCACATGGGAATAAGGAAAATATGAATTACAACAATTTATGTCCGCATTGTATGCGGGAGATACAAAAAAACGGAAAAGGCGCCTGCCCATACTGTGGCTTTGATGATACATACGCGCCGGAACTTACCCACCAGCTGCGTCCTTTTACGGTTTTAAACGGAAAATATCTGGTTGGCAGTGTCCTTGGAGAGGGCGGCTTTGGCATAACGTATATCGGCTATGACCTGAATCTTGAACTGAGAACCGCAATCAAGGAATTTTATCCGAACGGCTTTTGCAGGCGGGAATCCTCCATCACAAATACGTTGTCTCCGTACGGCGGATCACAGGGAGAGTCATTTGAGAAATGGAGGAGCAGATTTATAAAAGAGGCCAAAAGTCTCGCGAAATGCACCAATCTGTCTGGCATAGTCGGGGTCAAGGATTTCTTTGAAGAAAACAATACGGCATATATTGTCATGGAATATCTGGAAGGGCAGACCTTAAAGGAATATTTAAACAGGCAGGGAGGAAAGCTTCCTGTGGGGCGGGCGCTGCAGGCGTTGGAGCCGGTTATGGTTTCTATGTCTCAGGTACATAGGGCAGGGATCATTCATCGGGATATCAGCCCCGACAATATTATGATAACAACAGACGGCATGATGAAACTGTTGGATTTCGGCGCGGCCGTGGATCTGATGAAGGAGGAGGAAAGAAGCCTCTCCATTATGTTGAAACCCGGCTATGCCCCGGAAGAACAGTATCGGACGAAAGGAAAACTGGGACCGTGGTCAGACGTCTATGCGCTTGCCGCAACGATTTATAAATGTATTACCGGCATTACGCCGCCGGAAGCGATGGAGCGAATGCGGGAGGATCAGCTTGCCGCGCCCGGCAGTCTGGGAATAAACATGCCTCCTTCCGTGGAAGCCGCATTGCTGAAGGGAATGAGTGTATATGCGGACAATCGGTATCAGACGATGGACGAATTTCACCATGCGCTGATGGCAAAGGCGGAGAAGGGAAAGCCGGTAACACAGTGCAGGGAGAAAACGGTTTTACACAAGGAGAGCAATGCAGAGCCTGTCCGTGAAGATGAAGGCCGGCAAAAGCGCATCGGATTTGCGAAAATCGCGGGCTGTGCCGCCGTTCTTTTCATGGGATTTCTTATGTTTCTGCATCTGTCAGGGGACAACGGAAAGCAGCGGGACGAGGCCGTACCGCGCGCCCATGAAGAAGGGGATGACCGTGAGGCAGCTCCTGTCGAGAAAGAGGAAGAAACGGTATCAAGTGAGACGGCAGACAGTCTGGAAACCGAACCGGGAATCGAGGAACAGGAGACGGAGGAGCAGGAGATCGTCACTTATCGTTACGAGTTTCTGGTGGGTGATGTGACATGGTATGAGGCCTATGAAGACTGTATTGCCCGGGGCGGGCATCTGGTGACGATCGAATCACAGGAAGAATTTGAGATTTTGACAGAACAGCTTATGGATCAGAAAATGGAACGTTATCTCTTCTGGCTGGGCGGCATGCGCCTTAGTGAAAGCCGGGAGTATCGTTGGGTCGATGAGGCGGGGAATATGGGAGAAGACCCGCTTTGCGGCAGTGATGCGGCGGTGGAATATCAGAACTGCTGGCTGGAAGGGGAACCGAGCTATCAGAGCGGAGAGTCGCAGGAACGGTTTATGATGATGTTTTATAAAACGGACCAGGAGAGATGGGTATGGAATGACGTGGCGGAAGATCTACTGTCTGAGGCGCCGTTTTATGAGGGAAGAATTGCATATATCTGTGAATACGGCATGTGATTTTAGCCGGGAGCGGGTTAAAGGGCTGTGGAAACAGACACCAGACGGATGCGGAGCTGTGGAATTGAGGAGAATGGAAAGATGGATGTTGAAAAATTATGTATGGGATGTATGAAAGAGCTGAAGATGCCGGGGATCTGTCCGAATTGCGGATATAATCCGGCGGCCGTGGGTACGGAAGGGCATTATCTGAAACCGTATACGATCTTAAACGGCAAATATCTTGTGGGCAGAGTGCTCGGCGAGGGTGGTTTCGGCATTACCTATATCGGATTTGACATCAATTTGGAACTGCCGATCGCCATCAAAGAGTTTTACCCAAACGGCTATGTTACGCGGGAAAGCGATGTGACAAGCCTGGTAAGTGTTTATCGTGGGACGAATCTGGAAGCTATTTCCAAGTGGAAGAGTAATTTCATTCGGGAAGCGAGAACGCTGGCCAAGTGTTCTCATCTGTCCGGCATTGTAGGCGTGAAGGATTTCTTTGAAGAGAATGGCACGGCCTATATAGCGATGGAGTATCTGGAGGGCATGACCTTGAAAACGTATGCCAAGTCATGTGGCGGGAGAGTGGAAGTCAGCCATCTGCTGAACTGCCTGGAGCCGGTTATGGCCTCTCTCGCAAAAGTACATGATTCAGGACTGATTCACAGAGATATCAGCCCGGACAATATTATGCTGTTGGAAAACGGCAGTATGAAGCTGTTGGATTTTGGCGCGGCCAGGGATTATTCCGCGGAAGATGAAAAAAGTCTGTCCGTTCTGCTGAAACCGGGATACGCGCCGGAAGAACAGTATCGGACGAGAGGAAAACAGGGGCCGTGGTCAGACGTTTACGCGTTTGCGGCAACTATTTATAAATGTATAACAGGCGTTACACCACCGGAATCAATGGAGCGGATGCGGGAGGATGACTTAAAGAAGCCGTCGGAATTTGGTGTGGCAATTTCTCCGCAAATGGAAGCAGCGTTGGTCAAGGGAATGGCAGTGTATGCGGAGAACAGATATCAGTCCATGTCTGAGTTTATGGATGCACTGATGGCAGACAGCCGGCGCATGATGACAGGACGCCCGGCAGATGCCGCCACAGGACGCCCGGCAGATGCTGCCACAGGACGCCCGGCAGATGCTGCCATAGGACGCCCGGCAGATGCTGCCATAGGACAGCCGGTGAAAGAGAAGGAACCGCTTGCGCCGGTGAAGCAGGATCAGGTGACGAGGGAGACGACTGGCCGGGAACCGGGGGACATGGTTGAGAAAGCGGTATCTTTTGCCAAAAAATATTGGGCTGTCATAGCCGCGGCCTGCGTGGTGCTGCTGATCATCCTGATCACATCGGGAGGCAGGAAAGGGGAAACGGATTCGGCGGAAGGTTTGGAAACGATACAGACACAGCCGGCTGATGCAGAGCAGCCGGAACAGGAGGAAGAGGAGGAAAACCGGGAAGACCCGGAGCAGAAGGCGGCGGCTCTTCTTGAGGAAGGCAGGACGAATCTGGCGGAGGGAAATTTCGGAAACGCGAAACAATGTTTTGCCGAGGCCAAAAGCTTAGCGCCGGAGAATGCGGAGATTTATCTTGCGGAGAGCGATCTGTATATGCAGGAAGAAGATTATATGTCAGCGATGTCCGTTCTCGCTGAAGGAATTTCACGGACAGAAAACATTATGCTGGATGCGAGAAGAAACGAGCTGCTCGACAGCATTCACCTGACAAGGCAGGAAAAATATATGGATGATACCGTCCGGGAAATCTGTGAGTACAATGCGGATGGGCTGATACAGGCGCGGTATCGGTACGATTCGGAGGGAGATCTGGAGAGTTGGGACGAGTATGTGTATAATGACGGTGTTTTGGCCTCCGAGGTTTCTTATTATGAGAATGGCGCGAAAAGGAGCGGAATCGCCTATAATGAGGACGGGACGGAAAATGTTTACGCGGCCTATGACAGAAGCGGACAGATGACGGATGTGTATATTGCAGAGTACGCAGCATCCGGCAGGCTGGAGCGAAAAGTGTATTATGAGACACGGGGGCTGACTCTGAATTCCAGCATGGACAGGGTGTTAAGGAACGGCGTGAAATGGTGGAAGATTTATGACTATGACGAGTATGGCAACCAGGTCCTGGATACCAGCTATAATAAAAACGGGTCTGTGAGCAGCTGGCAGGAATACTATTATGATAATGCCGGCAATACGGTAGGGTACGCGGCATTCTATGAGGACGGCATGATGAATGCCCGTGGGGAATGCTCCTATGATGAGGAGGGAAGGCAGACCGGCATCGCAGAGTACGATGCGGACGGAAATCTGAATCGGAAAGTGGAATACGAATATGATTCCTTTGGAAGCTGTGTTACGGAAAGACGTTACTATGGGAACGCCGATGAGGTTTCAGAAGAAGTGGAATATGTGAATGTTTATGAGCTTTCGGAGAACGTGAGATAGGGCGGTTGTAGTTTGCGCGTAAACGTACATGTAACTTTTCGAAAAATTTTTGCAAAAATTTTCATTTAGGGCTTGATTTAGACAAAATTTTTTGATACAATTCTCTTTGTAAAATTCCCCTTTTACACTGGACAGGTGATCGGCTCTAGGGCTTCACCTGTTCTTTTATGTCCGCGCATAAGCTCTGCTTATGCGCGGATTGCGCGGCGATTATTTCGACAACAGTATTCGGTCATTATCCAACTGCTTCCCCGCGCGCATCTTAAACTGCTCCAGCAGGTCGTCTACGGTGAGCTTTTCCCGTGCTTTTCCCGATACGTCAAAAACAATACGTCCGCCGTCCATCATAAGCGTGCGGTTTCCGAGGGAAAGCGCCTGATGCATATTGTGTGTGACCATCAGACAGGTGATATGCCGGTCAGAGATGATTTTTTCTGTGAGGGTCAGCACTTTGTCCGCTGTGGCGGGGTCAAGGGCGGCGGTGTGCTCGTCGAGCAGAAGAATGCGGGGCGTAACCATGGTTGCCATCAGAAGCGTGAGCGCCTGTCTCTGACCGCCGGAAAGAAGCCCGACGGGCTGTTTCATCCGGTCTTCCAGCCCCATGTCCAGGAGGGCAAGCTGTTCCCTGAACTTCTTTTTTTCCTTGGCGCTGATCCGGCTGAAATAGGCGTGTCTTTTGGTGGCGGCGCGCAGATAGGCGAGCGCCATATTCTCTTCGATCGTCATGTGGGGCGCGGTTCCTTTCAGGGGGTCCTGAAAAAGGTGACCGATCACTTTGCTGCGCACATGCTCTTTGCAGTAAGTGATATCCTCGCCGCCCAGGACAATCCGTCCCTCATCCACGAAAAAGTTTCCCGTGATGGCGTTGAAGAGCGTGGACTTTCCCGCGCCGTTACTGCCGACAATGGTGGCGAAATCGCCGTCTTCCAGAGCGAGGTTCACTTGGTCAAGCGCCTTTTTCTCGTTGACGGTGCCGGGGTTAAACGTTTTGGAAACGGAATCAATGACTAACATTGGGGGATTCCTCCTTTCTGCAGGCGTTTCGGTTTCTGTTCCGCTGTCTGTAAAATGCGGACTTCTCCCTGAGATAGGGGAAGGAGATGGCAATGGCAACGATGACGGCGGAGACAAGCTTGAGCGCTTCCGCAGGCACGTTCAGGCGGAGCGCCAGCGCTACGATAAAGCGGTAGAGACAGCTTCCTAAAATTACTCCTGTTATCTTTTTGAACATACTGCCTTTCCCGACGAGGGTTTCCCCGATAATCAGGCTTGCCAGTGCGATCGTCACCATGCCGGTCCCCAGATTGATGTCGCAGGATTTCTGATACTGCCCGAGGATCGCGCCGGAGAGGGCGGTCAGCGCGTTTGCCACACAGAGTCCCACGGTGATCATAAACAGGGGATTGATGCTGGATGCCCGCACCATATGCTCGTTGTCCCCGGTGGCACGGATGGAGAGCCCGAGCCGTGTGTTCAGAAACAGAGATAAAATAACACCAATTACCATTACAATCGCCAGGGTAATCAGCAGTTTATACCAGTCCTCGTACCAGCCGTAGGGGAGCTTTTCTTTTGCCAGACTGAAAACGGTATCGCAGGCGAACAGATTTACGTTGGAAGAAAAGCCCATCACGGCGATATTGACTGTGTAAAGACCTGTATTGACGATGATGCCTGCCAGAATGGAGGGAACCCCCATTCTGGTCTGTAAAAAGGCTGTGATGAAGCCGGAGCAGACGCCCGCGCCCATGGCGCCCACCGCACAGCCTAAAGTGAAACAGCCGTCGGTGGACAGATCCGCGATATTCAGGATGCTGAATGAGAGAAACAGCGCCAGCGCCACCAGGGCGTAGATACAGCCCAGTTCCAGGGCGCTTTGTAAAATGGAAAGGGAAAATATTGTACTCATGGGATACCTCATTCATAAAAAATACAGTTGCTGTTTATAGTTGTGATTTAATCATAGGGGCAAAACTTTGCATTTTAAGACGGTGTGATTCTGTTGGTGCAGGTGTTTAGTTAAATTCTTCCGCCGTCTGGATTTCTACCAGACTGGAGCATTTGTCCGCGAACATACTGTAGTCAAGCCCGATTGCTTCCGCGGTCTCGGTGTTCACCGTGGCGATGCCGTTGTCCATGGTCTGTACGGCAAGGGATGAGGGTTCTTTGCCTTCGGCAAGAATCGCTGCCGCCATATCCGCGGTGGCGGTGCCGAGCTCCACATAGTTCACGCCGTAACCCATAAACGCGCCGTTTAAGGCAAAGGAGTCCGCGCCGCCGTAGTGGGGCACTTTTGCGTTGATGAATTTCTCATAGATGGCGAGTTCCGCCGTCATCACATTGTTGTCGGTGGGTGTGAAGACCGCCTCTGCGCCGGAGGAGAGCAGGGCGTCCGCCGCGAGGGAGATTTCCCCGTTGTTGGTGCCTGTCTTTTCTATCACGGTTATGCCTTTTGCTTCACAGTAAGCTTTGGCAGCGGCGATGGCGGCGGTGGAAGCGTCCTGACTTTTGTCGTAGAGCAGTCCCACCGTCTGGATATCCGGGTTGGCGGCAAGCATCAGGTCGAAAACGGCTTCTGTGTTCAGGGCGTCCGAAGTGCCTGTAATGTTGGAACCCGGTGCGTCCATGGATGCCACAAGCCCTGCGCCCACAGGATCGGAGACAGCGGAGAACACCACAGGGATCAGGCTGCCGTCATCCCGCGGGTTTTCCGCGGTGGCATTCTGCATGACCATGGCGACCGGCGTGGCGACCGGAATAATGAGGTCTACATCGGAGGCGATCAGGTCTGTGGCAATCTGGTTCATGGTGGTGGCATCCGCCTGCCCGTTGTAGGTGTAGTTTTTGTAGTCAAAGGAAATGCCGAGTTCTTCGGATTTTTTGTCAAGTTCCGTCTGAATGGCGGCAACGATCTGGTTTAAGGACGCGTCGTCCACGTACTGTACGATGCCGACTTTGTAAGAACTGCCGGACGCGGCTTCCGCAGTATCAGCGTCTGGTGCATTGTCAGTATCGGCGGGCGTTTCGGCGTTTTCTGTGTCAGCGGAGGCTCCGCTGTCGGAAGCAGCTGCGCCGGCATTGCTGCCGTTCGCGCCGCAGCCCGTGAGAGCGGCGGTGAGAACAGCGCCTGTGAGTAACAGTGTGATAGATTTCTTTTTCATAATTTCCTCCATTTCAATCTTCTTTTTGATTAATAAAATAATAAAACCGCCCCAGACTAAAGTCTGAGACGGTAATAAACGTAGGTTATTATCGCGGTACCACTCAAATTGATGCGGGAACACAGTCCCGATCCGCTTTTTCCATATACAGTCATATATGCCGCCTTGGTAACGGGTGCGGTTCCCGCCAGAGGCTACTCTGTCGGCATGAATACTGACATTTCGACCCGGCCTCGAAAGTCCATTCGGTATAAGCGCCATGCCGTCTTTCACCAGCTGACGGCTCTCTGTAATGGGTAACTCATACGTACTACTCTTTCTCGAAGGTTTGTGATATGTGTTTCTGCAATTAATTTATTACACAATAATACTTTTGTGATGGATTGTCAAATATTTTTTTAAAATTATTTTGTATACATCAGCCTTTTGAATCCAGTTTAATGCCAATTTGCATATTTGGGGAAATACATTTAACCAATTTATTTTTGTAGAGGATTTTAAGGTAACGTTAAGGGGCTGTTAAAGGAACACACAGGTTGTTCTTGTACAATGTTCGTATCATGTTTGAGGAGAGGGCAGAGGTGTGGCAATGGAAAAGAGGAAAGAAATGTATGGCAAATCGGAAAAAGGCAATAAGAAGAGAAGTGCGATAGAGATGACCGTATGTATTTTGGGAATGGCGGCTCTCACTGTTCTGATGGCTGTATTCAGCGCAGATGCAGGACTCTTGGCGGGTGTGGCGGCTTACTGGATTCCCTGCTTTGTGTTGCTCATTTATGTCCTTAAGGTGGAAAAACAGCCGCTTTCCTCTGTAGGGCTGAAGCCGATCCGGGCAAAGCATGTCTTGGAGGGACTTGGTCTTGGCATTGGCATGTTCATCGTTCAGCAGATTCCGCTTCTGCTTATGAGAATGGACTATTCCGCATATGCCATGGAGCCGGATGCCGTTTATGTAGCTGTTATGCTGTTTTACTGCTTTTTCTGTGTCGGGTTTGCGGAGGAACTGATTTTTCGCGGATTCCTGTTAAAAAGGACGCTGGACATTTTTTCGCAGAAATGGGTTTGTGTGGGGCTCAATATTTTGCTTTTCTATCTGATTCACTGGTTTACCATGCAGCATACTTTCGGTGAATTTTACAACCTGGCGACGAATGTGGTGATTTTATGCATTTATCTTTTCCGCAAAAAAGAGGGGACGATTGTGCCGCTGGTGATCGCGCACGGTTTCTACGATGTGCTGACGTCGGTGGGGCTGCCGGTTTTTGCTTATCTGTTGAAATAGTTTTGTTTTTTATATAATCCGGGTAGTTTGCCCGGAGGGTATATTGCTCGGTGGAAGTGATATGCTGGATAAGGCACAGATTGAAAAGTCTGTTCTTTATCCGGCTTTTTTACTTTTGGGAAACAAAAAGACAGGAGGGTGTGAAAGAATTTACTTGCGCATCATAAGCTGTTATGATAGGGTTACCTTCTGGAGGAAAAGATTGACAGATAACCCTCTGCGCAGAACGTTTCGGAAGGGAGGAAATATGGCGGTTACGGGCGAAAAAGACTTACAGCAGTTAAAAAAGCGGCTGGTGGAGCTTGCCGAAAAAGCTTACAGCCGCAATATCTATGCCTACACGCCTTTTCTGGGGCTTGCCGAACAGCAGGCATACTACGCGGTGGAGCGGGAAGTGTCCTATGCGGGAGTCAGAATGGAGGGCGGCGCGCCCCTGTGCGAGCGGAAGATCATCCGCTTCGGTGATCCGGGTTACGAGGAGGCATTTCCGATCGCGCGGATAGAAATACTGCCAAAGACGCCCAAGTTTGCGGAAGCCCTGACGCACCGGGATTTTCTCGGCGCAGTGATGAATCTGGGCATTGAACGGGACGTAACGGGTGATATTTTCCTGCGGGATAAGGGTGCCTCTCTTTTCTGCCATGAAAGCATTGCGGATTATATCGTGGAAAATCTGGACAGGGCGAGGCACACGAATGTCGTCTGCAGAAGGGCGGAAGGGGAGATTTTGCTGGAAAATGCGGAGCCGGAGCGGATTTCGGTGACGGTGGTTTCCCCGAGGGCGGACGGCGTGATCTCCAAGGTGTACAATTTATCCCGTGAGGAGAGCCGGGAATTATTTAATAACGGTCGTGTTTTTATAAACGGCATACAGACGCAGAACCTCTCCTGTCAGTTGAAGGCGGAGGACGCCGTCACCGTGCGCGGGTTCGGGAAATTTATTTTTTACGGGCAGACGGGCACGAGCAGGAAGGGGAAAGACCGGGTGGAAGTCGGGGTTTTTGGGAAACTGTAGATAAATGGATAAAAAGAGAGTATACTATTCAAAAAAGGGCAGGAGAGGAGCATCCATGAATTTAGAAAACTTACAGGCATATACCGTTATTTCAAAACAGCGGATTGAGGAGCTTAAGTCGGACGGCTGGCTGCTGAAACATAACAAAACGGGGGCGCGGGTGGCGCTTCTTTCCAATGACGACGAGAACAAGGTGTTCTATATCGGATTCCGCACGCCGCCGAAGGACAGCACGGGGGTGGCACACATTATCGAGCATACGGTGCTTTGCGGCTCGGAAAAATATCCGATTAAGGATCCTTTTATCGAACTGGCGAAAGGATCCTTAAACACGTTCTTAAATGCCATGACTTATCCTGATAAGACGGTTTACCCGGTGGCGAGCTGCAATGACAAGGATTTTAAGAACCTGATGGACGTGTATCTGGACGCGGTGTTCCACCCGAACATCTACCGGGAGGAAAAGATATTCCGGCAGGAGGGGTGGCACTACGAAATGGAGAATGCCGGGGACGATCTGACCATCAACGGTGTGGTCTACAACGAGATGAAGGGGGCGTTCTCATCCCCGGACGACGTGCTGTACAGGGAGATTATGAACTCGCTTTACCCGCATACATCCTACGCGGTGGAGTCGGGCGGCGACCCTGATGTGATCCCTGAGCTGACTTACGAGGATTTTCTGGCATTCCATCAGAGATACTACCATCCCTCCAACAGCTATATCTACCTTTACGGGGATATGGATATGGAGGAGCGTCTTGCTTATCTTGACAGGGAATATCTGTCCAAATATGATGCGCTCGCCGTGGATTCCGCCCTTGCGACGGAGCCGCCCTTTGGGCAGTGTGTGCTTGTGGAGAAGGAGTATTCGATCATGGAGAGCGAGCCGGAGGAAGGCAATACCTACCTTTCCTACAATGTCTCTCTGGGGGAAAATCTGGACCGAGAGGTAAGCGTTGGCTTCCAGGCGCTTGCGGACGCGGTGGTGGGCGCGCCGGGCGCACCCGTGAGGAAAGCGCTTCTGGACGCGGGAATCGGCACGGATATCAGCAGCTTTTACGAGGCGGACGTGAAGCAGCCCTATTTCTCCATCGTGGCGAAGAACGCGGAGGGGGAGCAGAGGGAAGCCTTTGTATCTATTATAGAGGAGACGCTTAAGAGTCTTTCGGAAGACGGCGTGGAAAAGAAGGCGCTTCGGGCGGCGCTCAACCATGATGAGTTCAAGTACCGGGAGGCGGATTACGGTTCCTACCCGAAGGGGCTGATGTACGGGCTGCAGATGTTTGAAACATGGCTTTATGATGACAAGAAACCTTTTGACTATCTGGAACTCGGCGAGACATATAAGACACTTAAGAAAGAAGTGGATTCCTCTTTTTATGAGGAGATGATAAGAATCCGCCTGCTGAAAAACACGCACAAAAGCGTTGTGGTGGTGCGCCCCGTGAAAGGGCTTACGGGAAAGCGGGATAAGGCTCTGGCCAAGAAGCTTGCGGCGAAGAAAGCCGCGATGACGCAGGAGGAGATCGCCCGGATCGTGGAGGAGACGGAGGCGCTCGCCGCTTATCAGGAGGCGCCCGACAGGGAGGAAGACCTGAAAAAGATTCCGCTTCTTGCCCGGGAAGATATCGGGAAAAAGGCGCGCCCTTACTGCAACGAGGAACTTCATGCCGGGGATACGGCGCTTTTGTACCACGACATCTATACGAACGGGATCGGGTATCTGCGGTTTCTCTTTGACCTTCGGCAGGTGCCGGAGGAGCTGTTCCCCTATGTGGGGCTTCTGCAGGTGATGCTCGGACTGGTTGACACCGAAAAACGTTCCTACAGCGAATTGTACAATGAGATCCATCTGCAGACCGGCGGGATCGTGCCCGCGGTTAACGTCTACACGAATGCAGACGATCTGTCGAAATATAAGCTGACGTTTGAATTGAAGGTAAAGACGCTGTATGAGAATCTTCCCAAAGCCTTTGAACTGGCAGGAGAAATACTGACTGAGTCAGTCTATACGGATGCGAAGCGGCTGTTTGAGCTGGTGGCGGAGAACCGTTCCGGCAAACAGGCGCAGATGATGGATGCGGGGCATTCCCTTGCGGCGGGACAGGCGTTATCCTATCTGTCGAAGCAGGCGTATCTGATGGATCAGGTGAACGGGCTTGCGTTCTATCGGCTGTTAGAAGGGCTTGAGAAGGATTTTGAGGGGAAGAAGGAAGAGCTCTCCGACAACATGGAGCGGCTGGTACGTTACATCTTCCGCCCGGAGAACCTGATGGTGGATTTCACGGCCGAGAGAAATGGGCTCGAAGGGCTGGAAAAGCTGATTGAGGGCTTAAAGGCGAAGCTTTACCGTGAATCGGTGGAAGGGAAGCCTTATGTGCCCCGCCCTGTGAAGAAGAATGAAGGGCTGATGAGTTCCGCCCAGATCCAGTATGTATGCCGGGCAGGCAATTACGCGGACAAGGGGCTTTCCTACACGGGAGCGCTCCGGGTGCTCAAGGTTGTGATGAGCTATGAGTACCTTTGGATGCAGGTGCGTGTGAAGGGCGGCGCTTACGGCTGTATGTGCCAGTTCGGAAAGACCGGGGAGAGTTACTTTGTCTCCTACAGGGATCCGAATCTGGAAAAGACCATAGAGGTATACGAGAAGGCGGCGGACTTTGTGGCGGGATTTGACGCCGACGAACGAACCATGACCCAGTATATCATCGGGGCGGTCAGCGCGCTTGACATGCCGCTTACGCCTGCGGCGTGGGGAACATACTCCCTTGCCGGCTATATGACGGGGCTCGCCTTTGAGAAGGTTCAGAAGGAGCGCGACGAGCTGCTTTCGGCGGACGCTGAGACCATTCGTAAACTGGCGGCGCACATCCGCGCCTTTATGGAGGACGACTGCCTGTGCGTGGTGGGAAATGAGGATAGGATAAAGGCGCAAAAGGGGCTTTTTGGCTCAGTGGAATATCTGACTCATTAAAATACACATGATATTAAATATGGATGCAACTTTTCCGCTTCTGGAGAGGTATTTTATATAGAGGACAGCAGGTTTTACGGGAGCGTTTCATCAGAATTGTGAGCCTGCTGCGCTGCCTATGCACGTGCCGTACAGCTTGTTACATGTGTGCATATCGTTTTGAAACGCTTGTCATGGTCTATGGCGGTGCGAATCTGGCTGCATGGGCGTTTGGGAAAGAATGCTGACGGGAAAGGGAGGAAAAGTTATGAAATTGCTGAGCAGGGAAAGCGGGAATAAGTGGATGGACAGTAATAATAAGATTGGTATGAACAGGGAAAAGGGAGTCCGGCTGCGGCTGATGTCGGCGATTCTGGTAATAACATCTGTTATGACAGGCTGCGGCGGATCTAAATCCACATATGCCGAGACGGCAGCGGGTGCGCCTGCCGCTGTGGCGGAGGAAATTGCCTACGAGGACAGTATGGCTTATGATACGGCAGCCTATGACGACGGCGTGATCTTAAACAACAGCGCAAAGTCGGCTTCCTATGATTATGGGGAGGCGGAAGCCGCCGCGGAGGAGCCGGTCAGCGAGGAAGGCTATGTGCAGGAGGATGCCGGACAGGGTGCGGTGGCGCCGGAGACCTCGCGCAAGCTGATCAAGACTGTGAACATCCTTGCGGAGACGGAGGACTTTGACACCCTTGTGCCGGGACTGCAGAAGCAGGTGGAGGCGCTGGGCGGCTACATAGAATATATTTCTGTCTACGACGTACACAGTTATTATGTGGAGGATCAGCAGGTCAAGCAGCGCTGCGCCAATGTGACGGCACGTGTGCCAAAGGAGAAGCTGGACGGTTTTCTGGCGCAGGTGGGAGAGCAGACCAATATAACCAGCCGTTCCGAGAACGTGGAGGATGTCACTCTGCAGTATGTGGATCTGGAAAGCCACAAGAAAGCGCTTGTGACAGAGCAGGAGAGGCTGCTTGCGCTGATGGAGAAGGCGGAGACGGTGGAGGATATCATTGCCATTGAGGGGCGGCTTTCCGAGGTGCGCTACCAGCTTGAGAGCATGGAGTCCCAGCTGCGCACCTATGACAACCGGATCGATTACAGCACGGTGGAGCTTTCCATAACAGAAGTCCGCAAGTATTCGCCGCCGCAGGAGGCGACCGTATGGCAGCGGATCGAGAGCGGCTTTATGAAGAGTCTGGATGATATCGGATTCAGTATCCGGGATATGGCAATCGGTTTTGTGATCGACATTCCCTATATTGTATTGTTTCTGATCGGGATTGCGGTGGCGGCGGCTGTTTTGCGCATTTTGTGGAAGGTTTGGAAAAAGCGCAGGGCAAAGCGTGCGGCGGTCCGCGGCGAGAAGGGCACGGAGCGGGAGCTGCGTGTGGGAAAAATAAAGCTTCGCTGCCCGATTACAATCAGGGAGGCACAGGAGGAAGAGGAGACCGCAGATGCGGAAACCGACATGGGTGATGAGCGGGAGTAACTGCAAGTCGGAAGCCGCAACAGTCCGAAATCGGTATGAGAGGAGAAAAACTGCGGTATTAGGCTCAAGGCGGCACAGATAAATAACATGGGTGCTTTAAAACAGACAGAGAATCAGAGAAAGAGAACAGGGCGAAATAAAATGGCGGATGATATTCAAAACAACAATGAAAATAGCACGCAGCAGGGCCGGCAGACGAAATCCGGCTTTGCCACGCTGATCGGCAGACCGAACGTGGGGAAATCCACGCTGATGAACGCGCTGATCGGGCAGAAGATCGCGATTACTTCAAAGAAACCCCAGACCACAAGAAACCGCATCCGAACTGTGTACACCTGTGAGGCGGGACAGATCGTGTTTCTGGACACGCCGGGCATCCATAAGGCGAAGAACAAGCTGGGCGACTATATGGTGGACGCGGCGGAGAGCACGCTGTCCGAAGTGGATGTGATTCTCTGGCTGGTGGAGCCGTCTGACTACATAGGCGCGGGGGAAAAGCATATCATTGAGGAACTGAAAAAAGTAAAAACACCTGTTATTCTTGTGATTAATAAGATTGACACGGTGAAGAAGGAGCTGCTTCTCACTTATATCGACGCTTACAGAAAGGAACTCGATTTTGCGGAGATTGTGCCTGTGTCCGCGCTTAAGAAGGATGGGCTGCAGATACTGATCGACTGTATTATGAAGTATCTGCCTTACGGCGAACCGTTTTATGATGAAGATACGGTGACGGACCAGCCAGTAAGGCAGATTGTGGCGGAGCTGATCCGGGAGAAGGCGCTCCGGTGCCTGGAGGAGGAGATACCCCACGGCATTGCCGTCACCATCGAGCAGATGAAGTTTAAGAAGAAGATTGTGGACATTGAGGCGACTATTGTCTGCGAGAAGGATTCCCACAAGGGAATTATCATCGGAAAACAGGGCAGTATGCTTAAAAAGATCGGTTCCCTTGCGCGCAGGGATATCGAGGAGCTGGTGGAAAAACAGGTGAATTTAAAGCTCTGGGTGCGGGTGAAAAAGGACTGGCGGGACAGTGATTTTCTGCTCAAAAATTTCGGTTATAATCCCGGCGAAACAGAATAGAATTTTGTAAATCTGCGAACCCTAGATGGAGTGAGGTAACGGTTTGACCTTACACTGTATTGCGAGTTGTGAGAGATAAAGCATCAGGGGGCGTAAGATGAAGGGATTAAACTACTGGGAGCAGTTTATGGCGACGGGGAAGATCGAAGATTTTTTGGCATACAAAGACGCAGCGAGACAAGAGGAGCGGGAAGAGACTAAGCAGTCAGAGGAGCATTCTCATGCAGGGTATTACGGAGATTACGGGGATGGTTTTAAAGGCTGAACCGATAAACGATTATGACAGAAGAGTTGTTTTACTGACAAAAGAGAGAGGAAAAATATCGGCTTTTGCCAGAGGCGCGAGGAAACAGAACAGTAAGCTTCTGGCGGCGACCAATCCGTTTTGTTTCGGCGTTTTTAAGCTGTATGAAGGAAGAACCTCCTACAATGTGATGGAGGCCGAGATTACGAATTATTTTGAAGGGCTTCGGGAAGATTATGAGGGCGCGTTTTACGGCATGTATTTTCTGGAGGTCATGGATTACTATACGAGAGAGAATAATGATGAGAAGGAGATGCTAAAGCTTCTCTACCAGTCCCTGCGTGCGCTCATGCACGAGGGACTTTCCAATGCGCTGGTGCGGTACATATTTGAGATGAAGGCGATGGCGTTTAACGGGGAATTCCCGGGGATGCCTAAGGAGGGGGACTGGGACGAATCCACCAGATACACGGTCAATTACATCGCGGAGAGCACAGTGGAGAAGCTGTACACATTTACCGTGACACCACAGGTCCTTGCACAGCTTAAGACGATTGCCGACGACTACCGCCGCCGATATATCGACCGTCCGTTTAAAAGTCTTGAAATTGTGGAAGAACTTTAGTATGATGGTTTATGATTAAGCCGTGCGGAGCGTCGAATTGCGAATGGCACGGCGGAGTAAGCGGAGTCTTGTGAGTGGGCACGGCGGAGCAGGCGGTGTCCAGCGAATGGGCTCGGCGGAGATAGAGGGGAGAATATGCGAAGAGCAGCGGGAATACTTGGACTGACAATATTGATTCTGTGCCTTGCCGGGTGCGGGGAGGGAGAGACAGCGGATATCAATACGTTGTCTTTCAATAAAGACGGGGAAGTCATACATCGGATCGTCGGACGGTCGGATCAGAATTATTACCAGATAGAGACGGCGGATCTGGAGGCGTTTGCCGCCTCGCGCGTGGAGGAATACTGCGCGGAGAACGGCGAAAAGAAAGTGACTCTGGAAGCGGTGGACGAAAAGGGCGGCAGTATCGTGATGGATTTTAAATACGCTTCACCGGAGGATTACAGTGAGTTTAACCACAGGGTGTTGTATGTGGGGACGCTTTCGGATGCGGCGGATGAGGGATATGAGCTGGAGGCTGTGCCCCTGATATCGGCGGAGGGGCAGGCATCGGAGATCGGCTATATCGAGGACTGGGATAAAAAGCAGATGTTCATTCTGGAGACGAAGAGTGGGGAAGAGATGCTTGTCAATCTGCCCGGGAACACACTTTATGTAAACCAGAGCGCGCACAGCGGGCAGGAACTTACCCTTGTGGGAAAAAGGAGCGTGAAGATTAGTAATCAGGAGACGGACGGAACGTCGGCGCTCTCTTACATCATTTACGAATAAAAAATCGTCGCTCGGCAGCGACGATTCAGAGAATGCTTCGCATTCTCCCTAGGTGGTTTACGCTATCGCACTTTCCTATAGAATAAAAAACGGAGGCAGTGAGAATGGAAAAGACAATGGAGAAAATTGTGGCGTTATCGAAGGCGAGAGGGTTTGTGTATCCCGGCTCCGAGATTTACGGCGGATTGGCGAATACATGGGATTTCGGTAATCTTGGCGTGGAGTTAAAGAACAACATCAAGAAGGCGTGGTGGCAGAAGTTCGTCATGGAGAGCCCCTACAACGTGGGCGTGGACTGTGCGATTCTGATGAACCCGCAGACGTGGGTGGCAAGCGGTCATCTCGGCAGTTTTTCCGATCCGCTGATGGACTGTAAGGAGTGCCACGAGAGATTCCGCGCAGATAAGATCATCGAGGACTATGTGGCGGAGAAAGGCATGACACTTGACTCCTCCGTGGACGGCTGGAGCCAGCAGCAGATGAAGGACTTCATCGAAGAACATAATATTCCCTGCCCGACCTGCGGCAAACATAATTTTACCGATATCAGACAGTTTAACCTGATGTTCAAGACGTTTCAGGGCGTGACTGAGGATGCGAAGAACACGGTGTATCTGCGTCCCGAGACGGCGCAGGGTATCTTCGTAAACTTTAAGAACGTGCAGCGGACGTCCCGCAAGAAGATTCCTTTCGGCATCTGTCAGGTTGGTAAATCCTTCCGTAACGAGATTACGCCGGGCAACTTTATTTTCCGTGTGCGTGAGTTCGAGCAGATGGAGATGGAGTTTTTCTGCGAGCCGGACACCGATCTTGAGTGGTTTGCTTACTGGAAAAAGTACTGTATCGACTTCTTAAAGAGCCTTGGCATGAAGGAGGAGGAGATGCGGGTGCGTGACCATGACCCGGAGGAGCTGTCTTTCTACTCCAAGGCGACCACGGATATTGAGTTCCTGTTCCCCTTCGGCTGGGGCGAGCTTTGGGGCATTGCTGACAGGACGGACTACGACCTGACCCAGCATCAGAACACCTCGGGCGAGGACCTGACTTACTTTGACGATACGAAGAACGAGAAGTATATCCCTTACGTGATTGAGCCGTCCCTCGGCGTGGAGAGACTGTTCCTCGCGGTGTTGTGCGGGGCTTACGACGAGGAGGAGATCGGCGAGGGCGACGTGCGTACCGTGCTGCATTTCCATCCGGCGCTGGCGCCTGTTAAGATCGGCGTGCTGCCCCTTTCCAAGAAGTTAAACGAGGGCGCGGAGAAGGTTTTCGCACAGTTATCGAAGAAATATAACTGTGAATTTGACGACCGCGGCAATATCGGCAAGCGTTATCGCCGTCAGGACGAGATTGGCACGCCGTTCTGCGTGACTTACGATTTCGATTCCGAGACGGACAACTGTGTGACCGTGCGTTTCCGCGATTCCATGGAGCAGGAGCGCGTCGCGATCGCGGAGCTGGACGCTTACTTTGCGGATAAGTTCACTTTTTAAAGAGACAGAAAGGATAAAATTGCGATGAAACCATATGGTGTAAATGAATTGCGAAGGATGTTCCTCAACTTTTTTGAGAGCAAGGGGCATTTGAAGATGAAGAGTTTTTCGCTGGTGCCCCACAACGACAACAGCCTGCTTCTGATCAACTCCGGCATGGCGCCGCTTAAGCCTTATTTCACGGGGCAGGAGATTCCGCCAAGAAGGCGTGTCACGACCTGCCAGAAGTGCATTCGTACCGGGGATCTGGAAAATGTGGGCAAGACGGCGAGACACGGCACCTTTTTCGAGATGCTTGGGAACTTTTCTTTTGGCGACTATTTTAAGCGTGAGGCGATCGCATGGAGCTGGGAGTTTCTGACCCGAGTGGTGGGGCTTCCCGCGGACAGACTGTATCCTTCTGTCTATGAGAACGACGATGAGGCATTTGATATCTGGAACCATGAAATCGGTATTGCCCCGGAGCGGATTTTCCGTTTCGGCAAGGAGGACAATTTCTGGGAGCACGGTTCCGGTCCCTGCGGTCCCTGCTCCGAGATCTATTACGACCGCGGCGAGAGGTACGGCTGCGGCAAGCCCGGGTGTACCGTAGGCTGTGACTGTGACCGTTACATGGAAATCTGGAACAACGTGTTCACACAGTTCGACAACGACGGCAAGGGAAATTACACAGAACTTGAGCAGAAGAACATCGACACCGGCATGGGGCTTGAGAGACTTGCCTCCGTGGTGCAGGATGTGGATTCCATTTTTGATGTGGACACAGTGTTTGCGCTGCGCACAACCGTTTGTGAGATTGCGGGCGTGGAATATAAAAAGGACTACGAGACGGACGTATCCATCCGCATTATCACGGATCACATCCGTTCCGCGACCTTTATGATTTCGGACGGCATTATGCCTTCCAACGAGGGGCGCGGTTACGTGCTGCGCCGGATCATCCGCCGCGCGGCGAGACAGGGCAGAAAGCTTGGAATCAAGGATATGTTCCTTGCGGATCTGGCGGGAACGGTGATTGAGGGTTCCAAGGACGGGTATCCGGAGCTTGAGGAGAAGAAGGACTTTATCTTCAATGTGTTAAAGCAGGAGGAGAGCAAGTTCAATAAGACCATCGACCAGGGGCTGAGCATCCTGAATGAGATGACCGAGGCGGTGGAGAAGGATGGCGGAAAGGAGCTTTGCGGCGCGGACGCCTTTAAGCTCTATGATACGTTTGGTTTCCCACTCGACCTGACCAGAGAGATTCTGGAGGAGAAGGGCTTTACGGTGGACGAGGAAGGCTTTGCGGCGTGTATGCAGGAGCAGAAAGACAAGGCGCGCAAAGCGCGTAAAGTGACGAATTACATGGGCGCGGACGTGACGGTGTATGAGTCCATTGATCCTGCCATTAGCACGGAGTTTGTTGGCTATGACAATCTGACATATGATTCCAGAATCACGGTGCTTACCACAGAGACGGAGTTGGTGGATCAGCTTTCGGAAGACGAGGTCGGCACGGTGATCGTGGAGCAGACCCCTTTCTATGCCACCATGGGCGGTCAGGAGGGCGATATCGGTGTGATTTCCACGGGAGACGGGGAATTTCAGGTAGAGAACACCATCAAACTGCTGGGCGGCAAGGTGGGACATATCGGCAGGGTGACGAAAGGCAGTATCCAGGTGGGCGATACCGCAATTTTGACAGTGGATTCCACAAGAAGAGGGAACACCTGCAAGAATCACAGTGCGACCCATCTTCTGCAGAAGGCGCTGCGGGAAGTGCTGGGCAGCCATGTGGAGCAGGCAGGCTCCTATCAGGACGGAGAGAGGACCCGTTTTGACTTCTCCCATTCCGCGGCGATGACGGCAGAGGAACTGCAGAATGTTGAGAGAATTGTCAATGAAAAGATTGCGGAGAACCTTTCTGTGGAGACGAAGGAGATGACCATAGAGGAGGCGAAGCAGTCCGGCGCGATGGCGCTTTTCGGGGAAAAATACGGGGAGACGGTGCGCGTCGTGGAGATGGGAGACTTCTCCAAAGAGCTGTGCGGCGGCACCCATGTGAGAACCACGGGAGCGATCGGTTCCTTCAAGATTCTGTCCGAGTCCGGCGTGGCTGCGGGCGTGCGCCGTATCGAGGCGGTGACGGGCAGCAATGTGACGGTTTACTATCAGAAGCTGGAAGAGGAGTTAAATGCGGCGGCGAAGGCATTAAAGACCAATCCCTCTAATCTGGTGGAGCGGTGCGAGCATCTGATGGCGGAGATGAAGGCGCTGCAGAGTGAGAACGAGTCCTTAAAGAGCAAAGCGGCGAGAGACGCGCTTGGAGACGTGATGGACCAGGTGCAGGAGGTAAACGGCGTACAGCTTCTCGCTTCCAAGGTGTCTGGCGTTGACATGAACGGTCTGCGTGAACTTGGCGACCAGCTCAAGGAGAAACTGGGTGAGGGCGTGGTCGTGCTGGTTTCCGAGAAAGAGGGGAAAGTCAATCTGATCGCCATGGCGACCGACGGCGCAGTCGCGGCGGGCGCCCATGCGGGCAATCTGATCAAAGAGATTGCGGTCTATGTCGGAGGTGGCGGCGGCGGTCGTCCCAATATGGCGCAGGCTGGAGGAAAGAACCCCGCAGGAATGGGCAAGGCGGTCAATGCGTGCGTGAAAGCGCTGGAAGACCAGATTGCGCAGCGGCAGGTATCTAAAAAAATCAGACCATAAAATAACGATAGCTATCAGATGGGCATGACCGTAGGATAGCTATCGTTATTAAAAGCTATAAAAAAGGAATAGGCGCGGATTTACGGATTGGCAGAAGAAAGGGAAAGAACATTCGGCATGGAAAAAGAAGACATTCTGGGTAAAAGAAAATGGTTCTTTCTTATCCTGGCGGAAGCGCTGCTGCTGGTCGCTGCCTGTATTTTTTACGGGCGGCGTGAGACAGTAGAGTTAAACTATACGCAGGAGGAATTGATTGATGATTCCGGGGAGGCGGCATTTTATCTTGAACGTTCCTCTGACTGCCGCTTTGTGGGCTCTCCTAAATTAATGCTGCCGAAGGGAATGTATACGCTGACGGTGCAGTATGAGGGCGCCGGGGAAGCAAAGCTCCGGGTCGTCTATCCGGGAAGCCGCTATCGCAGTGAGGTCAGCGGTGACATCCCCCTTTCCGGCAACGGAACGGCTTCCTGTGATTTCCGGGTGGCTTACGGGGACAGAACCCTGCAGGTGAGAGGCCTGTTTTCCGACGAGATGCAGGAGGGGGATTATCTCCTGCTCAGAAATATAAAGATTGCGCGTGCCGGTTGTGACGTGAGAAACTTTCTGTTTCGGTTCGTGGTTTTTTTACTGGCTGCCGACGGAATCCTGTTTTATTTTCAAATGAGGAAACAGGGCAGGCGGATTTTACCGGCGGGGGCGGACAGAACGGTTTTACGGGCGCTTGTTCTTCTGGTGGTGGGATGCAGCATTCCCCTTGCGGTGGACTATCTGTTTTTAAATTCCCACGATCTCTATTTTCATCTGATGCGCATTGAGGGAATCCGGGCAGGGTTGGAAAACGGCATGTTTCCCGTGCGGATCCAGCCGGGGTGGCTTAACGGTCACGGATATGCCGCCTCCGTATTTTATGGGGATTTCTTTTTGTACGTTCCGGCACTGCTGCGGTATTTCGGCGTGTCCGTCCAGGCGGCGTACAAATGTTATGTGGTGATGATCCACATGCTTACGGTGGGAATTTCCTATTATTCCTTCAGCAGAATGAGCAGACCGAGAATCGGGCTGGTCTGTACCGTGCTGTATTCCCTGAATATATACCGCCTCACCTGTATCTACACGAGGGCGGCGGTGGGCGAGTATACGGCGATGACCTTTATGCCGCTTGTCCTGTACGGGCTCTGGCTGCTTTACACAATGCCGGAGGACTCGAAGCGGCACAGGGACAGCTGGATTCCCATTACGGCGGGGTGTACGGGCATTTTTCTCTCCCATATGATTTCCACGGAAATTACGGCTTTTTTGGTCGTTTTATCCGCGCTGGTCCTGTGGAGGCGGGTGATTCGGAAAAGGACCATGCTTGTCATTTTAAAAGCGGTGTCAGCCACGGCGCTGCTGAATGCCTGGTTCCTCGTTCCCTTTCTGGATTATATGGTAAGCGGCACTTATGTCATCAATGATGCCGACAAGTATGGCTCATATCGGATCGAGCAGACAGGAATTTTTGTGGCGCAGCTTTTTATGGGAAATTTTGAACCGTTCGGGCATTCTCTTTATGCGTCGGAGGGAATAGCGTCGGAGATGCCCCTTACAGTCGGAATTGCCCTGATGGCGGTTCCGGCGGTCTGGTTCCTTTTGGCAAAGAGCGGGGAGGAAAGGAAAAGGGGGGAGAAGAGGGAAGCGGTTCTGGCAGTATGTCTCTGCTTCGTCAGTCTCTGGATGGCTACCTGCCATTTTCCTTATACATGGCTTGCGGAAAGGCTGCCTGTATTTCAGCTGCCGATTGTCAGCATACAGTATTTGTGGCGGTTTCTCACTGCAGCTGCGGTGCTGCTCACATGGCTGCTCTGCCTGCTGCTGAGAGAGGACGGTCTTTCTGTGGACAGAAGGAGACTGATTGCCGGAGTTCTGGTGGGACTGGCTTTCTGGCAGGGGTTTGCTTATATGGGACAGTGTCTGCAGGACGCCCGGCCATACCGCGTATATCAGGCGGGGAACATGTCAACCATGAAAGCGCAGAGCGCTTCCTCCGAGGAACAGGAGAGCGTCATGGGCGGGGAATATCTGCCGCTTAACAGGAACGAGCCTTTTTCTCTTTCGGATTATGTGGCGGCCTATGTGGAAAAGCTTACTTATGATGAAGCGGTCCTTACTGTGGAGGGATGGACCCGTGAGGGCGGTGCAGTAACGGTTGGTCTTGAAAACAGGGGGGACAGCGTGCAGCAGATGGAAGTTCCGCTCCTGTACTACAAAGGTTATCATGCGGTGACAGACAAGGGGGAACCTGTGCAGATTACGCCCGGAACCTCGTATCGGATTTCGCTCTCCGTGCCGCCCGGGTTTGCCGGCAGTATCCGGGTGGAGTTTGGGGAACCCCTGTACTGGAGAGGAGCGGAACTGGTATCGGCTGCTGCCCTGCTTTGCATTCTTCTGTATAAAGCGGGCATTCCGGGACACAAACGCAGAAAATAGAATAAATTTACAATTTCCGGTTGACTCATAACTAAAATGTGATATAATTTGTATTGTGTGAGAACACGTAAAATAACCCAATCAGTCGAAACACTCTGGGACTGAAGGGAGGTCAGGTGCGGGAATGTCAAACGTAATCGTAAAAGAAAACGAGACTTTGGACAGTGCGCTTCGTCGCTTTAAGAGAAGCTGCGCGAAGGCTGGTATCCAGCAGGAAATCCGTAAGCGCGAGCATTACGAGAAGCCTAGCGTAAGACGTAAGAAAAAGTCCGAAGCGGCAAGAAAACGCAAATATAACTAAACTGTGAAACAGATCTGGAAATGTTCCAGATCTGTTTTTACGTGAGGTGTCAGTACAGACCGACACCGCGTCCCAGCATGAAGATCTTTCTGATTTTTTCCAGCGCTTCCACATAGTAGAAGGTGAAATTATAATCATAGGGTACGAGGAACATGAGGATGCATTTACAGGTGGTAAGGAACGCCCAGACGGATAAAATGCAGCTGAATTTTTTTGCTGTTTTTATGGCGAGATTCTGGTAATAGAGCCCTGTCACAAGAAAGCACAGCAGACAGAGGAGCCAGTAGACGTCCATATGGTAGCGTTCCAGCACGGTAGGCGCCCAGAGAACGTCGGTAAAGGCGATCAGCAGAGGAATCAGGAACAGGGACATGATGCAGTGCCGCAGACGGTTTTCCCGTATTTCCCCGCGGACGCCCTCCGAGGCAATTCCGAAAAACGGGAGAACCAGAATGGGAAAATTGAGCAGGATACCGTCAAAAGTGACAAAGGGAAACTGGTCGGACATCGGTGTGTAGCCCACAAAAAATTTGCATATACTGTCAAAGGTTTTCAGCGGCTGAAATCGGGAAAGGAAGCTGCCGTACTGACTCTGGTCCGCGATAGTGAGCTGGTAAGCCTGTCCAAATTCAAACGGATTGTCAAAACGGGCATAGTTGTACAGCATGAGAAGAGCGCCCACCACGATATAGGGGGAAGCGGCGAGGAACAGCTGTTTTCCAAGCCGGAGCGTAAGCTTTCTGCCCTTTAAAAAGACCGCGATAAGCGGCAGGACGAACAGGTTTGCCAAAGCGATGGGCGGTCGGCAGCCGAAGGCGAGTGCGCCGGTCAGGCTGCCGAAAAAGGCATAGCGGATACTTGTGCTTTCCTTTTCGCATACGAATACGGCGCGGATGAAAAAGAAGAAGCTCCATATCTCCAGACAGATGGCAGCGGTGATGGCGGTACAGTACAGCGCCGGGGCGGAGACGGCATACCAGACGCTTATAAAGGAGAAAGCGGCTGATAACGAAAGATACAGTCCGAGGGAGAGCCTTTTAAAAAAAGCCTTGCCGAGCATATAAAACAGGGAAAAAACGCCGCATATGAACAGGGCGGCGAAAATTTGTGTCGCGTGGTAGGTTGTCAGGCTCATGCCCGTGATGAACCGATAGGGCAGAAACAGGAGAAAAACAGGAACTACACCAAAATACATATAATAACGTCCGTTATAGAAAGCGTGATCCCAGTGAAAAGATACGTCGGCAGCTTCCCTCGCGTCAGGGTCGTAAGGGTTATCCAGAGCTAAAAGCTTTGGGTCGATATCGTCATAATCAATATAGAGATGCCCCTCCAGAAAGGACTCTGCCAGCAGTTCATACTGATTCATATAATCCGGCTTTTCTCCATTGTAAGAGGGGGAAAGGCCCATGGGAAGAACGCACAGGAGAATAGTTAGGGCTAATACGGCAGCGGACAGGTATCCGGCTTTTCTGTTCTTTATCTCAAAGGAAACCGTGTGCAGGGGAGAGCCCGGTCTTAAGCAGAGGAGAACTGCAAAAAAACCGCCCCATAGGAAAATGCCCGCCAATAAAGTCTTGCTCATTTTGTCTGTGTATCCTTTCGTATGACTGGTTGTTGTGAATAGTATAGCACAAGAGCCGGAGTCTGTTTCTTAAAATTCTATGATCTCTGTCGGCATATCCGTTGTCCCACCCCAATATGTATAGTACAGAAGGAATGGTAGGGGTGACTTAGTTTGCAGGAAAAAAGAAAGCGGATTATTGTATGGCTTCTGACAGGCATACTTTTGGCGGAGACTTTATTTACGGCTATGACCATAACAGTCAACGCCGCGCCGGAGGTGAGTACGCCGTCCTATATCGTGATGGAGGCGTCCACGGGACAGGTGATCTGTGAGCAGGATGCGGATACCAGACGAAGCCCGGCGAGCATTACCAAGATTATGACGCTGCTCATTATCTTTGAACACCTAAAGAGCGGCAGGATCCATCTGGAGGATCAGGTGACCACAAGCGCCTACGCGAAGTCCATGGGCGGATCGCAGGTGTTTCTGGAAGAGGGGGAGACGCAGACCCTTAAAACTATGATTAAGTGCATCGCGGTGGCGAGCGGCAACGACGCCAGTGTGGCGGTGGCGGAGTACATAGCGGGGAGCGAGGGTGAATTTGTCAAGCTGATGAACGAGAAGGCAGAGAGTCTGGGGATGCAGAACACTCATTTTGAGGACTGCTGCGGCCTGACGGATTCCGACGACCATTATTCCTCGGCGAAGGACGTGGCGATCATGTCAAGGGAGCTGATCACGAAGTACCCGGAGGTCTTTGACTATACGACGATCTGGATGGAGGACATTGAGCATAAGACGGCGCAGGGAACGAGCACATTCACACTATCGAGCACGAATAAGCTGCTGAAACAGTATGAGTGGACGACGGGCTTAAAGACGGGTTCCACATCCAAGGCGCGCTACTGTCTGTCTGCCACGGCGAACAAGGATGGCATGGAGCTGATCGCCGTGGTGATGGCGGCGCCGGATCCCAAGACCAGATTTCAGGATGCCATGTCGCTCTTAAGCTACGGTTACAGCGTGAGCCAGATGTACACGGACGAGAACAAAGATCCCCTTCCTGCGCAGAAGGTGGAGGGCGGTATCGAGGATTCGGTGAATCTGGTCTATGAAGGACCTTACTCCTATCTGGATACGGCGGGCAACAACCTGAATGACATTGAGAAGGAAATCAGTCTGCCGGGCAGCGTGACCGCGCCCATAGCGGAGGGGGACGCCGTCGGCGAGGCGGTTTATAAACTGAACGGCACAAGGATCGGCAGTGTGTCTATCCTGGCGGCTAAAGGCGTGGAGAAAGCGCAGTACAAGGATTATTATAAGAAGGTGTGGGGACTTTATCTGATGAACCGCTAGGGAAAATGCCGGTACAGGACTGTGCACAATAGAACAGAAGTTCACAGATTGCGGTGAAAGAGGGGGTATGATATATTATATGGGTGGCTGTCCCGCGAAAGCGTCAGACGGTCACCTTATCTTGTGCGAACGATGCGGGGCATCTTGAATCCGTTTAAGTTTGCGGCGGGCAGGGAGGACTATGACAGAAGGTATTTTGGCGGCAGTGATTGCGGTTATTTGCATATGTCTGGCTGTGGTGATATGGGACAGCAACCGGTTTGTGACGGTCACCTACGAGATCAGGTCCGATAAGATTACGAAACCGTGCAGGTTTGTGCTTCTTGCCGACTTACACAACAAGTCTTTTGGAAAGGAAAACAAAAGGCTGCTTGCAGCGATTGAAGAGACTGCGCCGGATGGGATTCTCGTTGCAGGGGATATGCTGACGGCTATAAGAGGCGCGGATTATGGCAATGCGCTTTCACTGATGGAAAAGCTTGCCGCCGGATACCGGGTTTATTACGGCATGGGGAACCACGAGTACCGCCTGGGGTTTTATCCCGATGATTATCCGGGGATGTATGAGGGATATATGTCCGGGCTGAAACGGGCGGGCATTGAGCCGTTAATCAACGAGACGGCTTATCTGCCGGAGTGCAATATCGCCGTCTGCGGCGCGCAGATCGACAGGGCGTACTACAGGCACTTCAGGAGGAAACCGATGGAGTCATCCTATCTGCCGGGACTTTTGGGAATGCCGGACGTGGAAAGGTTCCAGCTTCTGATCGCCCACAATCCGGTGTATTTTGACGTCTATGCCAGATGGGGGGCGGATCTGGTGGTTTCCGGGCATGTGCACGGAGGCATTGTGAGACTGCCGTTCCTGGGAGGCGTGCTGTCACCGGCAATGACGCTGTTTCCCAAGTATGACGGCGGTATGTTCAAAGAGAATAAAAGTACCATGATTCTGAGCAGGGGACTGAGCAGCCACACGCCTCCCATCAGGATTTTTAACCCAGGAGAGCTGATTGTGATTGATTTAAAACCCGGTAAGTGATTGTGGATAGTAGAGAGGACAGGCAATGGCAATTCCTGTGAAGCTGGAGGTGTTTGAGGGTCCGCTGGACCTGCTCCTGCACCTGATTGACAAAAATAAAGTAGATATTTATGATATTCCCATTGTGGAGATCACCGAGCAGTATCTGGACTATATCAGGCAGATGGAGACGGAGGACATGAACGTTATGAGCGAGTTTCTCGTCATGGCGGCTACCCTGATCGACATCAAGTGCCGGATGCTTCTGCCGAAGGAAGTGAACGAGGAGGGGGAGGAGGAAGACCCCAGGGCAGAACTGGTGGAGAAGCTGCTGGCATATAAGATGTGCAAGTATATGTCCTACGAGCTGCGTGACCGTATGGTGGATGCGGAGAAGAATTTCTACAAAAAACCGACCCTGCCGGCAGAAGTGGAGCAGTACCGCCAGCCGGTGGATTATGAGGAACTGATCGGGGACATGACGCTCAATAAGCTGCATGAAATATTTAAGCAGACGATCAAGCGGCAGGAGGACAAGATTGACCCTGTAAGAAGCACCTTCGGGAAGATTGAGAAGGACGAGATTGACCTGGATTTAAAGACCACCTATGTGGAGGCGTATGTGCGCAGCCACAAGACGTTCAGTTTCCGAAAACTTCTGGAGAAACAGTCCAGCAAGATGGAGATTATCGTGACCTTTCTGGTGATTCTGGAGATGATCAAGACGGGGCGGATCGGAATCGAGCAGGAAGATACCTTTTCGGATATTATTATTACGGCGCGGGAAGATGTGGGCAGTGAGCCGCTGCAGCTTACAAGCGTCAGCTGAGGGATATACGCTTATTTAAGAGGGGACAGGCATGGAAAAGAAGAAGGCGAAGGCGGTTCTGGAGGCTATTTTATTCACCATGGGAGATTCGGTGGAGATCGACAGGCTGGCGGCAGTGATAGAAGAGGATAAGGATAAGACGGTTCAGCTTCTGGAGGAAATGGCGGCGGACTACCGGAAGGCGGACAGAGGGATCAGCCTTACGACTTTGGACAATGCAGTGCAGATGTGCACGAAGAGCGAACTGTACGAATATCTGATCAAAATAGCGAAGACACCCAAAAAGTTTGTGCTTACCGATACGCTTCTGGAAACGCTCTCGATCATTGCGTACAAGCAGCCTATCACCCGTCTGGAGATCGAGAAGGTGAGGGGCGTAAGCTGCGACCACGCGGTAAACCGGCTGCTGGAGTTTGACCTGATTGCGGAGGTGGGCAGGATGGATGCGCCCGGACGTCCGCTTCTGTTCGGCACGACGGAACAGTTCCTGCGCAGTTTCGGCGTGAAATCCATCGAGGATCTGCCTGAACTTTCCGCGGTGCAGATCGAGGAGTTCAAACAGCAGGCGGAGTCCGAGGTTGAAATGCAGCTTGATATTTAACAGACGTGATGGGTGTTCCCACGGTCGGGCTTTCCGCGGATGACAAGCCTTATGTGGGCTCCTGTCCCGTGTGCGGGAACAAGGCAGGAAATCTTTGCACGGAAGAGCAGGATGTGGAAGAGTGGTGCGAAAAAACGGCGTGCCCGGTCTGTAAAAGCAGGAAACTGGAGATTGCGGAACGCGGTTATTGGGACTGAAACCCTCGCGGGAATAAACCATGTCATAGGAACATGCGCTGCGCATATATATTAACGAACGGAACTTTCAGGACGTGGGTATGCGCATCGTAAAGAATATGACAAATAACGGGAAAAAACGGATGTACTGCAGGGTAGCTGCCATCATAACGGCAGCTGCCTTGTTTTGTGTGTCAGAAGACGCAGTTTCGCGCCGTGTATTGCATGTATCGGGGCATGAGGAGGTTTTTGTGCCGGCTGTGTCCGACGGCGCGCAGGAGAAAGAGACGGGGGAAGAGCTGCAGCTTTATGCCCAGGCGGCTGTCCTCATGGATGCGGATTCGGGAAGGGTTCTCTACGGAAAGAACGAGGAGGCAAAACTGCCGATGGCAAGCACTACGAAGATTATGACCTGTATACTTGCGCTGGAGTACGGCAGCCCGGAGGAGATCGTGGAAGTTTCCTCATACGCGGCGAGTATGCCGAAGGTAAAGCTGCATGTAAAGTCAGGAGAAAAGTATTATCTGCGGGATCTGTTATACTCCCTGATGCTGGAATCCCACAACGATTCCGCCGTGGTGATCGCGGAGGCGGTGGGCGGCAGCGTGGAGAAGTTTGCGGCGATGATGAACCAGAAGGCGAGGGATATCGGGTGTTATGATTCGTATTTTATCACGCCGAACGGGCTGGATGCGAAGGTAAATGAAACCGGAAAGGTGCATTCCACAACGGCGGCGGATCTGGCGAGGATCATGGCGTACTGTGTGACGGATTCCCCGGAAAAGGAGCGGTTTCTTGAAATTACAAGAACGCAGGGCTATGACTTCACGGATGTGGACGGCACGAGAAGCTTCCACTGCAATAACCACAACGCGTTTCTGGGAATGATGCAGGAGGCGCTCTCGGGCAAGACGGGATTCACCAACAACGCGGGCTACTGCTATGTGGGAGCGGTGGAGAGCGAGGGACGCATTTTTACGGTGGCGCTGTTGGCATGCGGCTGGCCAAATAACAGGAGTTATAAATGGAGCGATATGAAGAAACTGGCGGCTTACGGGATGGAGCGTTACCAGTACCGGGATATATATGAGGAGCAGGCGTTTGCCGCTATTCCTGTCAGAGACGGCATAGCGGGGGAGAAAGGAACGCCCTTTGAGGAGGCGGAGGTTTCCGTTACCCTGCAGGCGGGGGAGAAGAGTCTGCCGTATCTTTTGTGTGAGGATGACCGGGTGGAGGTAAAAAGCCGTGTGGAGCCGGTGCTAGACGCGCCGGTTGCCGCGGGGGAAGAGGTCGGTTCAGTATCCTATTATCTGAACGGGGAGCTGATTAAAAGCTACACTGTATGTGCGGACGAAGCGATAGAAAAACGCAGCTTTCCATGGATTTTCATTTACATCCTTAAACTAACATTTTTTTTGTAAAATCTGCTAGTCGGAAATGGGATTGTGTGATATACTACTATCGTGTGCTATGTCATATAGTGACAAAGTTTTAGTATTTATAATTATGATAAATGGAGGGCTGAAAAATGAGTACTACTTCTCAAGCGAGTCAAAGAATCAATGCTTTACTCGATGAAAACAGTTTCGTTGAAATCGGCGGTCTCGTGACAGCGAGAGCCACGGATTTCAATCTGAAACAGACTGAGACTCCGTCTGACGGTGTCGTGACCGGCTACGGTGTGATCGACGGCAATCTCGTGTATGTTTACAGCCAGGACGCTTCTGTACTGAACGGTTCCGTGGGTGAGATGCACGCGAAGAAAATCGTGAACATCTATGAGCTGGCAATGAAGATGGGCGCGCCTGTGATCGGGCTGATCGATTCCGCGGGTCTTCGCCTGCAGGAGGCGACCGACGCTCTGAACGGTTTTGGCGAGATCTACAGAAGCCAGGCGATGGCGTCCGGTGTGATTCCGCAGATTACAGCTGTGTTCGGCAGCTGCGGCGGTGGACTTGCCCTGATTCCGGCAATGACCGATTTCGCGTTTATGGAGGAGAAGAATGCGAAGCTGTTTGTCAATTCCCCGAATGCACTGGAAGGAAATGAGATTTCCCGCTGCGATACATCTGCGGCAGCGTTCCAGAGCGAGGAGACAGGTCTTGTGGATATGGCGGCGGATGAAGCGACGATCCTCGGCCAGATCAGACAGCTTGTTTCCATCCTGCCCGCGAACAATTCCGATCTTGCGTGGGTGGACTGCACAGACGATCTGAACCGTGCCTGCGCGCAGATTGCAAACTGTGTGGGTGATACGGCGATTGCACTTTCCCAACTTGCAGACGACGGTCTCTTTGTGGAGGTGAAACAGGATTACGCGAAAGATATGGTGGCAGGTTTTATCCGCCTGAACGGCGCTACCATCGGCGCGGTGGCAAACCGTACCGAGGTCTGCGACGAGAACGGTGAGGTAGTTGAGAAGTTTGACGCTGCGATCTCCCCGAGAGGAGCGGAAAAAGCGGCGGAGTTCGTAAACTTCTGCGACGCTTTTGACATTCCGGTGCTGACCCTTACCAATGTGACGGGATTTGCGGCGACCACCTGCTCCGAGAAGCGGATGGCGAAAGCGGCAGGCAGGCTTACATATGCCTTTGCCAACGCTACCGTTCCCAAGGTAAATGTGATTATCGGCAAGGCGTACGGAAGCGCGTATGTAGCTATGAACTCCAAGGCGGTCGGCGCGGATATTACAATCGCGTGGCCGGATGCGCAGATCGGCATGATGGATGCGAAACTGGCGGCGAAGATTATCTGCGACGGTCAGGGCGCGGACGCTATTGACGCCTGTGCGAAAGAGTATGAGGCTCTGCAGAATAATGTGACAAGTGCGGCAAAGAGAGGCTATGTGGATCAGATCGTGGAGCCGGCAGACACCAGAAAATATGTGATCGGCGCGTTCGAGATGCTTTCCTCCAAGACAGAGGGGCGTCCCGAGAAAAAGCATGGCACCGTATAAGGAGGCATTATGAAAAAACTATTGGTAATATTAGGGATGATTACCTGTATGGCTTGTCTTGCGGCGTGTGGTGAGGAGGAAGCGCAGAGCGGTCCCATCAGCCAGGAGCAGGCGGTACAGATCGGTACGACCATCGTTGATCAGATGAACACGATTGTGAGTCAGGGCGCGATCGAGCAGTATGTGGATCAGCCGGTTCTCTACAGCGGTTTCCAGGGCTGGGAGAGTGCGCTGAAAGATATCGGCACGTACGAGGGCGTGAGCGGCGGCTCCGTGTCTTTTATGGATGATGAGGTTGCCATCAATATTAATGTGCTTGGCTCCTCACACGATGCGGATGTGGAGATCGTTCTTGACGATGCGCTTGCAACTTACATTGGAATCACCACCAACGTGCATTATTCCACGGGGGAGATTATGGCGAAGGCGGGCATGAATACCCTGATCGGTATGGGTACCGTGTTTGCTGTCCTGATCCTGATCAGCCTGATCATATCCTGCTTTACGTTTATCTCAAAATTTGAGAAACAGAAGAAGCAGGAGGCGCCGGCGCCTGCGGTGGCAGCGCCCGTGGTGGAGCAGACTGCGGCAAACGAGGAGCTTTCCGACGATACGGAGCTTGTGGCGGTTATCGCTGCGGCAATCGCAGCCTATGAAGGCGCCGCATCCACAGATGGTTTCGTGGTGAGATCCATCAGAAAATCTAATAAGAGCAAATGGCAGAATGCCTAAGAGTATAGGAGGATATTAAGATGAAGAATTATACAATTACCGTAAATGGCAGCGTATATGATGTAGTGGTGGAAGAGGGAGCGACAGGCGGCGCATCTGCAGCGGCGGCTCCGGCAGCGCCCAGAGCGGTTCCCAAGGCAGCTCCGGCACCTGCGGCAGCGCCCGCGGCAAGTGGTGCGGCAGGCAGTGTGAAGATCGAGGCAGGTGCAGCAGGCAAGGTATTCAAGATCGAAGCAAATGTAGGTCAGGCAGTTAAGAAGGGCGACGCTGTCGTGATCGTTGAGGCAATGAAGATGGAGATTCCTGTAGTTGCGCCTCAGGACGGTACTGTAGCAAGTATTAATGTAGCGGTAGGCGATGCGGTAGAAGCGGGCGCGCTCCTTGCAACATTGAACTAATTGTCAGCGCCTGCCCGTGCGGACAGGCTGTTGAAACTAAAACTACAGGAGGTTAAAAACATGTATATAGTTGATACGCTTAACAATCTGATACATCAGACCGCGTTCTTCAATCTGGAACCCGGCAACTATGCGATGATTGTGGTAGCTCTGGTATTCTTACTTTTGGCTATCAAGTTTGGTTTTGAACCGCTCCTGCTCGTGCCGATCGCTTTTGGTATGCTGCTCGTGAATATCTATCCGGATATCATGGCGCCTTATGGCGACGGTGGTGCAGGCGGTGGTCTGCTGTATTATTTCTACAAGCTGGATGAGTGGGCAATCCTGCCGTCCCTGATCTTTATGGGTGTCGGCGCCATGACGGACTTTGGTCCCCTCATCGCCAACCCGAAGAGCTTTCTTCTCGGTGCGGCGGCACAGTTTGGTATTTTTGCCGCTTACTTCGGCGCGATTTTCTTAGGATTTAACGATAAGGCAGCGGCGGCAATTTCCATCATCGGCGGTGCGGACGGTCCGACATCCATCTTCCTCGCAGGTAAGCTGGGGCAGACAACGCTGATGGGGCCTATTGCTGTGGCAGCATATTCCTACATGGCGCTGGTGCCGATTATCCAGCCGCCTATTATGAAACTTTTTACCACGGAGAAGGAGAGAAAGATCAAGATGGGACAGCTTCGTCCTGTCAGCAAACTGGAGAAGATTCTGTTCCCCATCGTGGTTACCATTGTGGTATCCCTGATCCTGCCTACGACAGCTCCCCTTGTCGGTATGCTGATGTTAGGTAATCTGTTCAGAGAGAGCGGCGTGGTGAGACAGCTGACGGAAACGGCTTCCAACGCCCTCATGTACATCGTGGTTATCATTCTCGGCACTTCCGTGGGTGCGACCACCAGTGCGGAAGCGTTCCTGAACTGGGATACCATCAAGATCGTTATTCTCGGTCTTGCCGCGTTCGTATTTGGTACGGCGGCGGGCGTGCTTTTCGGCAAGCTGATGTGTGTTCTCACCAAGGGCAAGGTAAATCCGCTGATCGGTTCGGCCGGCGTTTCCGCGGTGCCTATGGCGGCAAGAGTGTCGCAGAAGGTCGGTGCGGAGGCTGATCCCACAAACTTCCTGCTGATGCACGCGATGGGTCCCAACGTAGCGGGTGTTATCGGTACGGCTGTAGCGGCAGGTACCTTTATGGCAGTGTTCGGAGTCTTCTAAATAAATTGACTTTCGCTCGATTGCGGGGATCGCTTTGCGGTCCCGGACTTGGAATTATAATATAAACTGAGAAAGGAATGAAAAATAATGGCAGAACAAACTAAAAAGCCGGTTGGAATCATGGAAACCGTTCTCCGCGACGCACATCAGTCTCTGATTGCGACCAGAATGCCTACCGAGAAAATGCTTCCGATCGTAGATAAAATGGATAAAGTCGGCTACCACGCAGTAGAGTGCTGGGGCGGCGCGACCTTCGACGCATCCCTCCGATTCCTGAAAGAGGATCCGTGGGAGAGACTGAGAAAGTTAAGGGACGGCTTTAAGAATACCAAGCTCCAGATGTTATTCAGAGGTCAGAACATTTTAGGTTACAGACCTTATGCGGATGATGTGGTTTACGCGTTTGTTGAGAAATCCATTGCAAACGGTATCGACGTGATCAGAATTTTCGACTGCCTGAACGATATCCGTAACCTGCAGGCGGCGGTGGACGCAACCAATAAGATCAAGAAGCAGGAGGGCAGGGGAGAGTCCCAGATCGCACTTTCCTATACTCTCGGTGATGCTTATACATTAGAGTATTGGGCAGATATGGCGAAGAAGATTGAGGAGATGGGCGCAGATTCCATCTGTATCAAGGATATGGCTGGTCTGCTCGTTCCCTACCGCGCGGCAGAGCTCGTGAAGACGCTGAAGGAGAGCACGAAGCTGCCGATTCAGCTGCATACGCACTATACGTCCGGCGTGGCTTCCATGACTTATCTGAAAGCAGTGGAAGCGGGCGTGGACGTCATCGACTGCGCGATTTCTCCATTTGCGCTTGGTACTTCCCAGCCAGCGACAGAGGTTATGGTGGAGACCTTCAAGGGGACTCCTTATGATACCGGATATGATCAGGAAGTTCTGGCGGAGATTGCGGATTATTTCCGTCCTTACCGCGAGGAATGCATCGAGTCCGGTCTGATGAGCACGAAGGTGCTTGGCGTCAACATCAATACATTGCGTTATCAGGTTCCCGGCGGTATGCTGTCCAACATGGTGAGCCAGCTCAAGGAGCAGAAGGCAGAGGACAAATATCAGGATGTGCTGGAGGAGATCCCCAGAGTCCGCAAAGACTGTGGCGAGCCGCCTCTGGTTACGCCTTCCTCCCAGATTGTCGGCACGCAGGCTGTATTCAACGTGCTGATGGGCGAGAGATATAAGATGGCGACTGGCGAGTTCAAGGATCTGCTCCGCGGCAATTACGGGCAGACGGTTAAGCCTATGAGCCAGGAAGTGATCGACAAGGTAATTCCCGGCGAGCCGCGTTCAACCGCACGTTCCGCTGAGGCAACCGGACACACTGAGCCGGAGCTTGCAGGTCTGGAAGCGGAGATGAAAGAGTGGAAACAGCAGGACGAGGACGTACTGTCCTATGCACTGTTCCCGCAGGTGGCAGTCGACTTCTTCAAGTACCGTCAGGCACAGCAGGAGAAGGTTGACATGACCCAGGCTGATACAAAGAACGGCGCTTACCCCGTATAGATAAAACAAAAAAACAGTCTCTTGAAAGCAAGCTTTCGGAAGACTGTTTTTTTATTGGCTTGCTCTGCTTTGTGATTATACATTTTCTGTAAAAAGGGGGTTGACGAAGGTTACATAATATATTATAATAACATACGTTACCAAAAGAAGCTGTAAAAGAGCGGCAAACGAGTAGGAGAGGTACATTTTTATGGCAAGAAAAGAGACGATCACAAAAAACGACATACTGAACGCGGCATTTGAGATGGCGCGTACGGAAGGTTTCAGCCAGGTGAGCGCGAGAACGCTTGCAGCGAAGGCGGGATGCTCGACACAGCCGATTTTCCGTGTTTATAAGAACATGGAGGAGCTGGGGGACGATCTGTTTGCAAAGGCGATAGATTTTTTTGGCGCTTATTACGAGGAGTTCCCGAAAGTGAATAACACGCCATTTGTCAATCTGGGACTTGCCTATATCCGCTTTTCGCAGGAGGAACAGAATTTATTCCGTCTGTTATTTTTGTCGGAGAACCGCCACGGGAAAAGTCTCTATGACATGCTGAACGGGAAAAACGGCGCGGTGGTGCGTGAAATCAACAGTGCAAAGATATTCGGCTGTAAAGATCCCAGTGGGATGTTTATGAAGATGTGGATTTTTATCCACGGTGCGGCATGTATGACGCTGACAGGGGATTATGATCTGCAGGAAGAGGATACCATCAAGCTGCTGGAAGAATCCTACAACGCATTTCAGGCAATTTAACAGAGTGAGATTTAGAGGTTCTGATACTCTTTTGCAAAGCGCTTCTAAATTTCGCTTAAGAGAATGTCTGAAAGCGGCATTCTCTGCATGAAAGGTTTGACGATGGCGATAGAGAACCGGTACGATATCATAACGAGAATCAATGAATATTACGGCAGGATGAGCAAGGGGCAGAAGGCGATCTCCGCTTTTATCTACGATCATTACGACCAGGCGGTGTTTATGACTGCGGCGAAGCTTGGCGATACGGTGGGCGTCAGCGAATCCACTGTGGTGCGCTATGCCATGTTTATCGGCTATAACGGTTACCCGGAATTTCAGCGGGATCTGGAATACTGGGTGCAGAATAAAATCAATTCTGTGCAGAAGATCGGTGCGAAGTACGGCAAGAGCAGCCAGTCGGAGATTTTGAATTCCGTTTTGCAGGCGGATATCGAGAAGATACAGGACACCATCCACAATCTGGACCCGAATGCCTTTGAGACGGCTGTGGATATCATCCTTGAAGCTAAGACGGTCTATATTATGGGTGTCAGGAGCTGTGAGCCGCTGGCGGACTTCCTGCAGTTTTACCTGAACATGATCCGGGGCAATGTGGTGCTCCTCCGAACGACGAGCGTATCGGAAACCTTTGAGCAGATGATCCGCATCGATGAGAGGGACGCTTTTGTGGGGATCAGTTTTCCGAGATATTCCATGAGAACCCTGAAAGCGATGGAGTTTGCGAACGACAGGAACGCAAAGGTGATCGCGGTGACGGATTCGGTGCATTCGCCGATGAATCTCTATTCATCCTGTAACCTCTTTGCCAGAAGCGATATGGTTTCCATTGTAGATTCACTTGTGGCGCCTCTTAGCATGATCAACGCGCTGGTGGTGGCGATGTGCCTGAAGCAGCCTGAGGAGGTAAAGGAGAACCTTAAGAATCTGGAAGAGGCTTGGAATAATTATCAGGTTTATCTGAATGATGAAATTAATTTTATAGATGAGGAGCCGATGTTAAATTATCCGCTTCGGAAAAGGTCAGAATAAGATGTATATGGATGGAAATCAGGCGGTCGTGATCGGCGGCGGCGCTGCGGGGATGATGGCGGCGGCTGCGGCGGCGGAAAACGGACGCCCTGTTATTTTATTAGAGAAAAACGAAAAGCTTGGTAAGAAGCTGTATATCACGGGCAAGGGGCGCTGCAATGTGACCAACGCCTGCGGGCGGGACAAGTTTTTTGAGAATATTGTGAGCAATCCGAAATTTCTTTACAGCGCTTTCCACGCATTTGATAACAAACGTCTGGAAATGTTTTTGGAAGATAACGGATGTCATCTGAAAGAGGAACGCGGAGAACGGATATTTCCGGTTTCAGACCACGCGTCGGACGTGACGGCGGCATTTGAGCGGTTTTTGAAGAAAAACGGGGTGCTGGTGCGACTGAACAGCGAAGTGCGGGCGATTGAGACGGACGGTGAAAGAATAACGGGTGTGCGGCTTGCGGACGGAAGTGTGATTTCCGCAGAGACGGTGATTGTGGCGACTGGCGGTCTGTCTTATCAGAGTACGGGTTCTACCGGGGACGGGCACCGGATGGCGCAGGAGCTTGGGCATAAGGTGACAGACTGTGTGCCGGCGTTAGTCTCCCTAGAAACGGAGGAAGACTGGTGCAAAAAATTACAGGGGTTATCCCTGAAAAACGTGTCCCTGACCATGAGCAGTGGAAAAAAGAAGCTGTATCAGGGATTTGGTGAAATGCTTTTTACGCATTATGGGGTGAGCGGTCCGCTCGTCCTGTCCGCCAGCAGCTATTACGGAAAAAGGAGGGGGACGGAAGCGGCGGTCCTGACAATAGATCTGAAACCCGCGCTTTCCGGGGAACAGCTCGATAAAAGGATTCTGAGGGACTTCGAGGAGAACAGAAACCGGCAGTTTAAAAATGGGCTGGGCGGGCTCTACCCGGCGAAGCTGATTTCTGTTATGATAGAGAGGTCGGGCATCGACCCTGAGAAAAAGGTACATGAGGTGACAAGACAGGAGAGAAGACGGCTTGTGGAGCTGACAAAGGCTTTTACCATGCATGTGCGGGGAAAGAGGGGGTTTGACGAGGCGGTAATCACCCAGGGCGGCGTGTCGGTGAAGGAGGTCAATCCCTCCACCATGGAGTCCAGACTGGTCCATGGGCTTTATTTTGCGGGGGAAGTGCTGGATCTGGACGGTCTGACGGGAGGATTTAATTTGCAGATTGCCTGGTCTACGGGATATCTGGCGGGGATCAGCGCAGGCAGATAATTTCGAAACTCCTTTTTCGCTGTGGAATTGTACAAACAGTATAATCATTAATGTAGTTCTAAGAGGAGTTTCGCAATTATCGAAGTAATGCAGAATAGGAGGAAAATAACATATGGGATTTAATATTGCGATCGACGGTCCCGCGGGAGCGGGAAAGAGCACCATTGCAAGGATGATAGCGGCAAAGAAAGGATATATCTACGTGGACACGGGCGCCATGTACCGTGCCATGGCGCTGTATCTGATCAGGGAGAACGTGTCCCCGGAGCAGATCGATGAGAAATGCCAGGGGGCAGATATCACCATAGGTTATGAGAACGGTGAGCAGGTCGTGTACTTGAACGGCGAAAACGTAAACGCCTATATCCGCACGGAAGAGGTGGGAAGGATGGCTTCTGTCAGCAGCCCGAATCCCCGGGTTCGGAAAAAGCTGACGCAGCTGCAGCAGAAACTGGCGGCGGAGGCGGACGTGGTGATGGACGGACGCGATATCGGCACCTGTGTGCTGCCGGATGCCCAGGTGAAAGTGTATCTGACGGCGGACAGCCACGAGAGGGCGCTGCGCCGTTACAAGGAGCTTACGGCGAAGGGAGAAAGCTGCGATCTTGAAACGATCGAGAAAGATATTATTGAGCGCGACAGGCAGGATATGACGAGGGAGATTTCACCCTTAAAGCAAGCGGAGGACGCGGTGCTGATCGATTCTTCACACATGACTGTGGAAGAGGTGGCGGATGCCATAATTACGTTATGTGGAGGTTGCCAATGGAAGTGATTCTGGCGGAGCACGCGGGGTTTTGCTTCGGCGTGCAGCGTGCGGTGGACACCGTCTATGAACAGATTGCAGGCAGGGAAAAGGAAGGGCGTCGGATTTACACGTTCGGACCGATCATACATAACGAGGAAGTCGTTGACGATCTGCAAAGGCGCGGTGTGCGCGTGATTGATTCCCTTGCGGACGCAGAGAAGCTTCCGGAAGGGGAGAGAGGCACGGTGATCATCCGCTCCCACGGTGTGGAGAAAGCGGTCTGTGAGAGCCTGAAGGTGCTGGGGTATGAGGTGGTGGACGCCACCTGCCCTTTCGTGAAACGGATTCACAATATCGTGGAAAAGGAGAGCGCGTTGGGCAAAAGCATTGTCATTGTCGGCAATGCGGGACACCCTGAGGTGGAGGGCATCAGGGGTTGGTCTGCGGCGGCGACCTATATCGTAGAGTCCGTGGAAGAGGCGAAAAATCTTGTGTACGGACAGGAAGAAGAACTGTGTATTGTTTCACAAACGACATTTAACTACAAGAAATTTCAAGATGTGGTTGAAATTTTCAGGGAAAGAGGTTACAATGGTAGTGTTGTGAATACTGTATGTAACGCTACGGAAGTGCGACAGGCCGAAGCCAGAGAACTTGCGGCACGGGTTGATGTAATGATAGTTATAGGTGGGACTCATAGTTCTAACACAAAGAAACTCTATGAGATTTGCAGGCAGGAGTGCGAAATGACCTACTATATACAGACACTCGACGACTTGCATTTAAGGTTACCTGAATCTGTCCGACTGGTGGGTATTACAGCAGGGGCTTCCACCCCAAACAATATTATCGAGGAGGTTCAAAATTATGTCAGAATTAACTTTTGAACAAATGTTAGAGGATTCTTTAAAAACAATACACACAGGAGAGGTTGTTGAAGGTACCGTTATCGATGTAAAGCCGGAAGAGATCATTCTCAACATCGGATATAAGTCAGATGGCGTTTTGACTAGAAACGAATATACAAATGAGCCCAATGTAGACTTGACAACCGTTGCGAAACCTGGAGACACCATGGAGGTGAAGGTTCTGAAAGTGAACGACGGTGAGGGACAGGTTCTCCTTACCTACAAGCGCCTTGCGGCTGACAGAGGCAACAAGCGGATTGAGGAAGCATACGAGAACAGAGAAGTGCTCACGGCAAAAGTGACGCAGGTGCTGGACGGCGGTTTGAGCGTCGTTGTGGAAGAGGTAAGGATTTTTATTCCGGCGAGCCTTGTATCCGATACGTATGAGAAAGATCTGAACAAATATGCCGGTCAGGAGATCAGGTTCGTGATCAGCGAATATAATCCTAAGAGAAGGAGATACATCGGCGACAGAAAGCAGCTCATCCTTGAGGAGAAGGCGGAGATGCAGAAGAAGCTCTTTGAGACGATTAAGATCGGTGATACCGTGGAAGGCACGGTTAAGAACGTGACTGACTTTGGCGCGTTTATTGACCTGGGAGGCTGTGACGGTCTGCTTCATATCTCTGAAATGTCATGGGGCAGGGTTGAGAATCCGAAGAAGGTATTTAAGGTTGGAGATGTGGTGAAGGTGCTGATCAAGGATATCTCCGGCACGAAGATTGCTTTAAGCCTTAAGTTTGAGGACCAGAATCCATGGAGGGATGCTGCAAGCAAGTATGCGGTAGGCACTGAGGTGACCGGCAAGGTGGCACGTATGACGGATTTTGGTGCATTTATCGAGTTGGAGCCGGGTATTGACGCACTGCTTCATGTGTCACAGATATCCAAAGAACATATTGACAAGCCTTCCGATGTACTTAAGAGCGGCGAGGAAGTGACTGCGAAAGTTGTTGATTTTAATGAGGCGGACAAGAAGATCAGCCTGAGTATCAAGGCGATGTTTGCGGAGCCGAAGGCTGAGAAGGCTGCGGATGCGGATGTTGTATCTGTAGATATCGATGCGGTGATCGCGGAGGAGAGCGGGGACGCGGCAGAGTAAGACAAAAGGTCCATACAGAGAATGCCGTTTTGGGCATTCTCTTATGTGAAGCATGAAAACACTTAGCGAGGTTTATTCGAGCTTAGTGTTTTCCTTCACATTTTACATAATAAATAAAGGCGGTGGGAATCTATGGCATATGACTATGAATACTTTAAGAAAGCGGTTTATGACCTTACAAAGATTGATCTGAACGCCTACAAGGAAAAGCAGATGAAGCGCCGGATCGATACGCTGATTTCCAAGAATAAAGTTGTCGGTTATGACAATTATGTCTCGGTACTCAAGAACGATAAGGCGAGGTTTGATGAGTTTGTTAATTATCTGACCATCAATGTGTCTGAGTTCTACAGAAATGTGGATCAGTGGCAGCTGCTGGACAAAGATATTTTCCCGGAGCTGATCCAGCGCTACGGTAAGAACTTAAAGATATGGAGCGCGGCATGCTCGACGGGCGACGAACCTTACTCTCTGGTGATGGCGCTGTCCAGGCATGTACCGATCAATCAGATCAAGATTTATGCGACGGATCTGGATAAGCAGGTGATAGAGAAGGCGAAAATAGGTCTGTACGCGGAGAAGAGTTTGGCAGGCGTGCCGGCGGATCTGAAAAAGAAGTTCTTTACGAAGGTCGGTCCTTCCTATCAGATTTCCGATGAGATTAAGAATCGGGTAGACTTTAAGGAACATAATCTGTTAAAGGACAATTATCCGGCGGATTTCCATTTGATTGTGTGCCGTAATGTGCTGATCTACTTTACAGAGGAAGCGAAGGATGAGGTGTTCCGCAAGTTTCAGAAGAGTCTGAGACCCGGAGGATACCTGTTTATAGGAAGCACAGAGCAGATCATCAACCACAAAGACGTAGGTTTTGAACGGAAAAATTCTTTCTTCTATCAGAAACCAATGTGAGAAAGCCAAAAGGCGGCATTTCCGACGCCAAGATTATAAATGAAAGTAAGAGGGCAGCGATTCGTCGCTGCCCTTCACTATGCCTGAATTTATATTGTTAAGTCTGAGACTTAGTATGTCTTTGCCATTTTCCCCAGCAGATACAGCGCGTAGCGGGAGAAAAGCTCCCTGTCTGTCTTTCGCTCGTCGGTGAGTTCAAAGAAAAGCTCATGGCTCCTGTAGTCCCGTTTGAAGAAAGGCTCTACCAATATATCCCATTGGGGAAGGAAGAGACCGTATTTGCGCGTGTAGCAGGTGGCGGCTGTCGCCTGGATACGGTGCGACGGGTCAACAAAGGAAGAAACCGATTTGTGGAGGGCGATATCTTCTTCCGGCAGATAATAGTAATCCTTATAGCTGGCATAGAAGTATTTCATCTCTTCCTCGTAAAGCGGCACTTTCAGGATCCCTTCATCTTTTTCGCCGCTGAAATAACAGCCGTTTGCAAGGTTGGAGAGGGGGATGGGAAGGGGGGCGGGCAGAGACAGCTTCATCAACAGTTCCTGCCGGTATTGACCATGATAGTCAACAAAGCTGTTTGCCTGCACCTTTTTTGCGCGGATATTTCCGTTAAACAAATCATAGAATGCCAGGAGAGGAAGCAGCTGCAGCATCCCATGGATATCGTCGCCGTTATGCAGAAGCAGCAGGGAGCGTGCATCCGGGGAAGGGTTTTCCACATAATGCCGGTAGACTTCAATCAGCTCGCCGCCGTGGTAACGGTCTTCCCGATGAATGCCGAGAAGCGTTTCCAGCGTTTTCTGCTTACAGTTTGGCACATGCAGGAACGCCTTGTAGGGGGAAATGCGCTTATACAGGTCGATCCCCTCGAAACTGTCGAAATTGTGCGGGCGCTTATGCTGCTCACATTTCTGGAGCAGATAGGGAAGATCGAAATTGTTGCCATTAAAATGAACCAGGTGGGTGAATGAACGGGCAAAGCCAAAGAAGGAATCCAGCGCGGCGGACTCGTCCAGTGGGCTTTCACAGAACCACTGTCTGATCTGCCAGTTCCCCTCCGCGTAAAAAGCCGCACCGATCAGATAGAGTGAGGAACTTCTGGCAGTAAATCCCGTAGTTTCAATATCGATAAATAATATTTTGTCAAGGGGCGCGGTGCGCTCCAAAGGGTAGTCTATTGTAAAAGATTCCAGAGTTCGGTTTACGATTTGCATAAAGTTCCTCCCCAAAAATGAAATATATCTGATGACAGTTTAGCACATTTTTTGAAATAGCAGTAGTTTTTTTCGTCGAAAAATAGTATATTTATAATAGCGGTTCCATCAGGATTGAGATGCGGGCCGAACGTGAAAGGAGCAGGGTTACAGGTATGGCTAAATTAACATTTAACGGCGGCATACATCCCTACGACGGAAAGGATTTGTCGAAGGATAAGCCTATTAAGGCGGTGCTGCCCAAGGGAGATCTGGTGTATCCGTTGTCCCAGCATATCGGCGCGCCTGCGAAACCGATCGTGGAGAAGGGCGATCACGTTTTGACAGGTCAGAAGATTGCGGAGGCAGGCGGTTTTGTTTCCGCGCCAATCTACGCGACGGTATCGGGCACGGTGAAGGCTATTGAGCCGAGGCGCGTGGTCACGGGCGACAGCGTTATGAGCATTATCGTTGAAAATGACGGGCTTTACGAGGAAGTGAAGTATTCGGAGAGGAAGCCCCTTGAGGAGATGACGAGGGAAGAGATCATTGAGTGTGTGAAGGAAGCGGGTATCGTCGGTATGGGCGGTGCGGGTTTCCCGACTTTCATTAAACTTTCCCCCAAGGAGCCGGAGAAGATCGACTACGTGATCGCGAACTGTGCGGAGTGCGAACCTTATCTGACTTCCGATTACCGCAGGATGCTGGAGGAGCCGGAGAAGCTGGTCGGTGGCTTAAAGGTTTCCCTGAAACTGTTTGAGAATGCAAGGGGCATTCTGGCGGTGGAGGATAACAAGCCGGACTGTATTGAGAAATTGAAGGAACTGGTAAAAGACGAGCCGCGAATCAGCGTGAAGGAGCTTAAGACGAAGTATCCGCAGGGCGCGGAGCGGCAGATTATATATGCGACCACGGGACGTGCCATCAATTCTTCGATGCTTCCCGCAGACGCCGGGTGTGTGGTGAATAACGTGGATACGGTGGTGGCGATCTATCACGCGGTAATAGAGGGAAAACCGCTTATGAACCGTATCGTCACGGTGACCGGTGACGCGATTGCCAACCCGCAGAATTTTATTGTGCGGATTGGAACAAATTACCATGAACTGGTGGAGGAGGCGGGAGGCTTTAAGCAGGAGCCTGTCAAGATTGTGTCCGGCGGTCCGATGATGGGATTTGCCCTATTTGGGCTGGATGTGCCGACGACCAAGACGGCTTCGGCGCTATTGTGTCTCACGGAGGATGAGGTGTCCCGCATGGAGCCTTCAGCCTGCATCAACTGCGGACGCTGCGTGGAGGTCTGCCCGGGGCGGGTGGTGCCCAAGCTTTTAGCGGTTGCCGCGGCAAACGGGGACGAGGAGACGTTTCTTGCCCATGACGGCATGGAGTGCTGCGAGTGCGGCTGCTGCAGTTTTGTCTGTCCGGCGAAACGGCATCTGACACAGAACATCAAATCCATGCGCAAGCTCCTGCTTGCCAAAAAGAAAAAATAAGAAGACGAAGTAACTTTTTAGTACAGATGATGCGGGAACATGATGTTAATGTGCAAAATCTCATTGACAAAGACGGTTTTAAGAAAAAACAAATCGTAATTGCGGATACACTGAAAAGTTACGACGAAAGGAGCATAGACTGTAGAGATGAGTGATTTAATGAAAGTGTCTTCCAATCCGCATGTCAGATCAAAGTCCACCACTGCAAGCATTATGCTGACCGTGGTGATCGCCCTTCTTCCGGCGGCTGGATTTGGCATTTATAACTTCGGACCGAAGGCGCTGCTGTTGATTCTGGTGACGGTGGCATCCACGGTGGCGACGGAGTTTGCGTTTGAGAAGATCTGTAAGAAAAAAATAACGATAGGGGATTATTCCGCGGTGGTGACGGGACTGCTTCTGGCTTTGAACCTGCCTGTGTCTGCGCCATGGTGGATCGGCGTTGTGGGCGGCGTGTTCGCCATACTGGTAGTGAAGATGCTGTTTGGCGGCATCGGACAGAACTTTATGAACCCGGCGCTGGGCGCGCGGTGTTTCCTGCTGATTTCCTTTACGTCCATTATGACGAATTTTGACTGCGACGCTTATACCGGAGCGACGCCTCTCGCCGCTTTGAAGAGCGGGGAGTCTGTCAACATTCTGAATATGGTGATCGGGCGCACGGCGGGTACGATCGGCGAGACGTCCATGATCGCCATTGTGATTGGCGCCTGCATATTGATACTGTTCGGGATCATTGATCTGCGGATTCCGGGTACTTATATTGTGACGCTGGCAGTCTTTGTGACGCTGTTCGGCGGCAGGGGCTTTAACTGGCCTTACATATCCGCCCATCTTTCGGGCGGCGGTCTGATGCTCGGCGCATTCTTTATGGCGACGGACTATGTGACAAGACCGATCACGAAAAGAGGGCAGTATGTGTTTGGCTTCCTGCTTGGCGTCCTGACCGGGATTTTCCGTATCTTCGGTCCCTCCGCAGAGGGAGTGTCTTATGCGATCATCATCGGTAACCTTCTGGTGCCGCTGATTGAGAAGGTCACTCTTCCGAAAGCATTTGGTAAAGGAGGGGAGAAGGCATGAAAGAGATGATGAAAAATACGGGGATTCTGCTGGTGATCACGCTGATTGCGGGTCTCCTTCTCGGGCTGGTTTACCAGGTGACGAAAGAGCCGATTGCGGAGCAGGAGGCGAAGGCGAAACAGGAGGCGTGTCAGGAAGTGTTCGCGGATGCGGCGTCTTTCGAGCCGGTAGAGCTTCAGGCGGTGGATGAGAGTACATGGAGCGGCGAGGGCTACGGACAGGAGAGTGTGGATGAAGTGATGGCGGCAATGGACAGTGCGGGAAGCACGCTCGGCTACGTGATCACGGTTACCACTAAGGAAGGCTACGGCGGCGACATTCAGTTTACGATGGGGATTCGCAGCGACGGCACCGTGAACGGCATTTCCTTACTTTCCATATCCGAGACTGCGGGACTCGGCATGAGGGCAGAGGAGGTTTTGAAACCGCAGTTTGCCGGCAAAAATGTAGCGAAGTTCGCATACAGCAAGAGCGGTGCGTCGGCGGACAATGAGATTGACGCCATCTCCGGCGCGACCATCACAACAAATGCGGTGACCAATGGAGTCAACGCTGGGTTATACTATTTCCAGACAGTGTTGGGAGGAGGTGACGGACAATGAGCCAGATTGATGAAAAGGATGTAAAACGGGAAAATCCTGTGACAGAACGGCTGATAAACGGTATCGTGAAAGAGAACCCGACCTTTGTCCTGATGCTGGGCATGTGTCCCACGCTGGCGGTGACAACCTCGGCGATCAACGGGCTTGGTATGGGTCTGACCACCATGGTGGTGCTGGCACTGAGTAATGTGTTTATATCCCTGCTTCGGAATATCATACCGGATAAGGTGAGAATCCCGGCTTTTATCGTGATTATCGCTTCGTTTGTGACGATGGTGGAGCTGCTTCTGCAGGGCTTTATCCCCTTCCTCTATGACGCGCTTGGCATTTACATTCCGCTGATCGTGGTAAACTGTATTATCCTTGGGCGCGCGGAGGCGTATGCTTACAAAAATCCTGTGATTCCGTCGCTGTTTGATGGCATCGGCATGGGACTCGGTTTTTCCGTGGCGCTGACCTGTATCGGTGCGGTGAGAGAGCTCTTAGGCGCGGGTGAGATCTTCGGCATTCATGTGATGCCGGAAAGTTTCGTGCCGGTGAGCATCTTTATCATGGCGCCGGGCGCATTCTTCGTGCTGGCGCTCCTGACGGCGATCCAGAATAAGGTGAAGATTGCCGGAGAGCGGAAAGGAAAGGATATGTCCAAGATCCAGTCCGGCTGCGGAAACGACTGCATGAACTGTGCGGACACGGGCTGCGCAAAACGTCTGATCGACGAAACGAAGGGAGAGGGGGATAAGAAGAATGATTAAAGAACTGTTGGTGATTTTGATTGCGTCCTCCCTTGTCAATAATGTGGTGTTAAGCCAGTTTCTGGGGCTGTGCCCCTTCCTCGGTGTGTCCAAGAAGACGGAGACGGCGACGGGCATGGGCGTGGCGGTTATCTTTGTTATCACGCTTGCCTCGGCGGTGGCGGGAGCGATCTACCAGTTTATTCTGCAGCCTTTTCACATTGAATATCTGCAGACTATTGTGTTTATTCTGGTCATCGCGGCGCTTGTGCAGTTTGTGGAAATGTTTTTAAAGAAGTTCATTCCGGGGCTGTATCAGTCGCTGGGTGTGTACCTGCCCCTGATCACTACCAACTGCGCGGTGCTTGGTGTGGCGCTGACCAATGTGCAGAAAAATTACGGGATATTAACCGGGGTAGTCAACGGCTTTGCGACGGCGGTGGGCTTTACCATCTCCATCATTATCCTGGCGGGAATCCGGGAGAAGCTCAAGTACAACGATATACCGGAATCCTTTCAGGGGATGCCGATCGTGCTCGTGACGGCAGGACTGATGGCGATTGCGTTCTGCGGATTTTCGGGACTGCTTTAACAATGCGAGAAGTACTTCTAGCCACTCACAGCAAAGGCTGTTTCGTGGAGAAGTACTATGTCTCGCATGGGAGAATGCCTAAAATGCGGCATTCTCCGTGCGGATGTGAATATATGGAGGTGTGTATGGACATAGCGGGAATTTTGATGGCTACAGGGATCGTGGGAGCGGTAGGTCTGTTTGTGGGGCTGTTCCTTGGCGTGGCCGGTATCAAATTTAAAGTAGATGTAGATGAGAGGGAGGAAGCTATTCTGGGCGTCCTTCCGGGAAATAACTGCGGCGGCTGTGGTTACGCTGGCTGTTCTGGTCTGGCGGCGGCGATCGTGAAAGGCGAGGCGCCGACGAACGCCTGTCCTGTGGGCGGCGAGAAAGTGGGCGCGCAGGTGGCGCAGATCATGGGCGTGGAGGCAGGAGAGAGTGTACGTATGGTTGCCTTTGTCAAGTGCCGGGGAGATAAGGAGCGCACCCGCGTTGACTATGACTATACAGGTGTCGAGGACTGCGCGATGGTTGCCTTTGTGCCGAACGGCGGACCGAAGGCATGCAACGACGGATGTCTTGGCTTTGGAAGCTGTGTGAAGGCATGTCCTTTCGATGCCATTCATGTGGTAAACGGTGTTGCTGTGGTGGATAAGGAGGCATGTAAGGCGTGCGGCAAGTGCGTGGCGGCATGCCCGAAGCACCTGATTGAGCTGATTCCCTACGATGCGAAGCACGTGGTGGCATGCAGCTCCAGGGAAAAAGGCCCTGTGACCATGAAGGCGTGCGACGTGGGCTGTATCGCCTGCCAGCTCTGCAAGAGGAACTGCCCGGCGGACGCGATTGTGATTGAGGATTTTCACGCCATTATCGATCAGGAGAAATGTACCGGGTGCGGGACGTGTAAGGAGAAGTGCCCGAAGAAGGTCATCGTATAAAACGCGAAAAGTACTTCTAAAGACGTCCCGTCATAGGACAGGACGCCAAGAAGTACTATGTTTCGCATAGGAGAATGCCAAATAGCGGCATTCTCCGCATGGAATTATTAATTTAGGGGGAACGGCAACATGGAAGGACAGTTGAGGTGCGGGACGGCTCTCACTTCCGAGAGCGGCGGCAGATACACGGTGAAGCAGCTGCTCGGCGCCGGCGGGCAGGGGGAAGTGTATTCGGTGGAGTCCGAAAATAAGCTGTACGCCTTGAAATGGTATTATAAGAACACCGCCACCAAAAACCAGAAGGAGATTCTGGATAATCTGATTCAGAGTGGCGCGCCGGACGATTCCTTCCTGTGGCCGCAGGATATGATTTTCCGCGCCTTCGGGGAATCTTTCGGATACATTATGCCGCTTCGCCCGAAGAATTACCGAAGCATAGTGGATATGATGAAGAGAAAGGCGGAGCCTTCCTTTTACTGCCTGTGCAGGGCGGCATATCATCTGACCAGAGGATATAACGCGCTGCACGGGAAGGGCTACAGCTACCGGGATATCTCTTTTGGCAATGTCTTTTTTGATCCCGACACGGGGGATGTCCTGATCTGCGATAACGATAATGTTTCCTATAACGGGGCGAAAACCGGGGTGTACGGCACGCCCCGCTTTATGGCGCCCGAGATTGTGACGGGAAAGGCGAAACCTTCCCGTAATACCGATCTTTTTTCCTTGGCAGTGCTGCTCTTTTATATGTTTATGTTAAACCACCCGTTGGAGGGCAGAAGAGAGGCGCGGATCAAATGCATGGATATTCATGCCATGAACATGCTGTATGGAACCGATCCGTTGTTTATTTTTGACCCGGACAACAAGGACAACAGACCCCTTGCAGGGTATCAGGACAATGCCCTGATTTTCTGGGACCTGTATCCGCAACAGCTTAGGGAGCTGTTCACCACGTCTTTTACCGTGGGGCTTGGACAGCCGAACCGCCGGATTACGGAGGGTAAATGGATGGAGACCTTTGCAAATCTCATGTCTGGCATTATGCTCTGTCCAAATTGCGGCAGCGAGGTTTTTTATGACGCGCAGAAGGAAGAGAGCGGCGCTGCGCATACGTGCTGGGGCTGTCAGAAGTCGGTGACGGTCCCGCCGAAAATCGTGATTGGCAAAAGCACCGTACTGCTTATGTCCAACACGAAACTGTACAGACACCATATTGAGGGAAATTATGATATGGAAACAAAGGTCGGAGAGGTGGTGCAGAATCCGGCAAACCCGAAGCTGTGGGGAATGAAAAATCTGTCCGGGGACAACTGGACTTATATTAAGGCGGACGGCACGCAGGTTCCTGTACCGCCGGGGCGTTCGGCGGCGATTGCCGTGGACACGAAGATCGACTTTGGACAGATGACGGGAGAATTTCATGGAGGGGCATGATAACAGGTATGGAGGACGATAAGATTTTGGCGGACATGGTACGCGACTATCCTGACGCGCTTTCAGACAGAAAGAAACTGCAGGCTCTTCTCATGGATTTTTTTCCGCAGGACAGGCGGAAGAGAAATCTTCTGATGATTGTATTTGATGACGGCATTTTGGATGAAATGAGGGGGCTTTCCCGGATAAATAAAATGACGCTGCACCGGTTCGTCAGATCCATTGAGACGGGATATGATATCCGCACGAAAAGCGCCGAGTCTGCTGTCGCGGCATGGGTAAATGCGCTTGGACTTTCCATGGAAGAGAAAGAGGAACAAAAGAAAGAAACGGATATGGCTGCCGGCAGGCGCGAATCGTTTCCCGCTGTGAAAAGAGAGTGGGAACCATGTGAGAGCGACAGTCTGTATGAATATGAGGAGACCTCAAGAGGGCTTCGGATTCTGAAATACGATGATTTCGACGAGCCTGTTGTGGTGATTCCCAATGTCATTGAGGGGAAAAAGGTGATTGCGGTCGGCAACTATGCCTTTAAAGGGTGTGTCGGCATCGAGAAGGTCATTATTTCCGAGGGGATTGAGATTCTGGGAAACGGCGTGTTCTTAAACTGCAGGGGATTAAAGGAAGTATCTCTGCCGACATCTCTGCGGGGGATCGGCAGTATGGACGCTACGGGCTGTCCCAAAATCCTTGGCAGCGAGATCAAATATGAGGGCGCATTTGAGTACAGCGGGCTGGAATCTGTCACAGTGCCGGAGGGCGTAAAATACGTCGGGGAGAACAGCTTTGCCGGCTGCAGCCAGCTGAAACGGGCGGCGCTGCCCGATAAACTGAAAGAAATCAAAGAAAATACATTCCGCTGGTGTACGAGCCTGCGGGAGGTGACGTTTCCGGGTGAACTGGATGCAGTTCGGATATCGGCTTTTGAGGGATGCATCGCTTTGCGGAATGTCGATCTCCCGGAAGGTGTGACAAGCATTGAAGAGGGCGCTTTTGCGGGCTGTAAGGGGCTGGAAAGTATTTATATACCGGATTCCGTGATTGAAATCGGCGGCGGAAAAGGGACGGGCTTTTTAAAAACGTTCGGGGAAGTCGACGAGCGGCATGAGAACTTTACGATCCGCTGTAACAGGGGCTCTTACGCGATGCAGTATGCCAGGGCACAGCAGATCAGATGTGTGCAGAAAGCCTGAAATAGGGCATTTTCTGAGTGGATAAGATGTAAGTGGACATTAGGAGAAGGAGGAACGACAGATCATGGGTGAGATGAAAAGACCGGGAGGTGAGCTGGCGAGCAGACCGCTTCACTTTTTCTGGATTGTGGACTGTTCCGGTTCCATGTACGGGGAGAAGATCGGCACGGTGAATCATGCCATCCAGTCCACCATACCGGAGATGGTATCTGCGGCGGAAAATAACCCGAACGCCCAGCTGATGATACGGACACTGAAATTTTCTACCGGGGCTTCCTGGGTGACGAGCAATCCTGTCAAAGTGGAAGATTTTGCGTGGGACGATCTGGAGGCTGTCGGTGTGACGGATTTGGGAAAGGCATTTGAACTGCTGGCGGCTCAGCTCACGATTCCGCCGATGTCAGACAGGGCGCTTCCGCCTGTGCTTGTGCTTTTGTCCGACGGACAGCCTACAGACGACTATAAGAAAGCGCTTTCTGAGTTGAAGAAACTCCCTTGGGGCAAGAAGGCGGTCAAGATCGCCATCTCCATAGGGCAGGATGCGGACGACACCGTGTTAGAAGAGTTTACGGGAAATAAGGAACTGGTGCTGCAGGCGAACAATGCGGCGGCGCTAACCAAGATGATCAAGTGGGCGTCCACGGCGGCGTCTCTGGTTTCCGCGCCTGCAAGCATCGCGGCGGATGCAGCGGGACAGGACGGGGACGCGCCGGTTATTGTGGATATGGGCGGCAGGCTGCCCGATCTGGAGGATATTCAGGAAGGGGATGTCTGGTAGCAGTGTGAGAAGTACTTGACGGAAAGGGTGCGGCATATGATACGAAGCGTATTTGGCGCGTCCGTACAGGGCGCATCCCATATACGAAACGGCAGGGAATGTCAAGACAGCCTGAAGAAGGTGGTAAAAGATTCCGGCGCGGTGATTCTTTCGGTGGCGGACGGGCACGGCAGTGAATCCTGTCCTTACAGCAAGACCGGCTCCTTTACGGCTGTCAATGTATTCTGCAAAATCATGGGAGACTATCTGGACACCTATGCCGGACAGCCGGAAATGCTCTTCACCTTTTTGAAACGGGAGGGCGATACCAAGATCGCGCAGGAGATTGAAGCAGAGTGGAAACGCAGGATATTGAGACTGCATACCAGATGTAAGCGTGAAATTCCCCTGAACGCAGAGGGCGGGAAAGACAGAGAAGCGGTTTACAGGCTTTATGGGAGTACGCTGCTCGGACTTGTCATTACGGCGGACTTTCTCTTTGCCTTCCAGCTCGGCGACGGAGATATCGTGAAGGTGTCGGAGAGCGGGGTACGCCATGTGATCGAGGCGGATAAAATACTCGGTACAGAGACCTATTCGCTCAGCAGGGCGGAAGCATGGAAGAAAGCCATCACACTGATTCGGAGGCGGGAAGAAAACGAACAGCTGCCCGTCATGTACATGCTTTCCACGGACGGGCTTTCCAACAGTTATAAAAATGACGGGGAATTTCAGAAGACCTGTATGGACTACTATGCCCTTCTAAAAGAGCACGGTGTGAAAGCGGTGTCCGGCCAGCTGCAAACATGGCTGCAGGAGACAAGCGAGATGGGGAGCGGCGATGATATCACGGCGTTGTTTTTCTATGAAGCGGCGCAGGGGCAGTAACCGATATTCCCGGAGCAGATTTATTTGACGGACGAGACGGCATAAAACTTTTGATCGCTGTAAGCGGTTTTGCCATAGAGAAATAAGGATGGTAAAGTTTATGATTTATGAAAAAGCGGAGACGGTAGAGATGGAAGCGCGCATTGCTCTGTGTAAATGTAAAGAAGGCGGAAATATATATGGCGTCCGCTTTGAGAAGACGGGGGACGGTTGGAAATATACATGGGCGTTTCCCGTGAAAGAGGCGGCAGCGAAGCGGGAGCATTACGACGAGACAAAGATTGTCGGGCAGATTTTCCCTGACAATGGTTATCCGGGATGCCCCTATTGTGGGACGAAGGATTTTGTGGTCTGTAACTGCGGAAAACTGAACTGCCATAACGGGAATGACACCCATTTTACGTGCAACTGGTGCGGGCTGTCGGGGAAGCTTGGCAGCTATGACGGGGCGGGATTCGGCTCCGGGGGAGATATATAATATATTGTCATGTCTGTCGGATTAGTTGGTCATTCAGGAGAAGAAGTCTGGGCACAAACCGCAAAAGAAATGCCAATTACTTATAGGGAATGTTCAAATAGGGATGATATTACATAAAACAAATGAAGGGAGAATAGAATAGGATGCAGACAGTAAAACTGGGCAAGACAGGAATTGAGACAAACAAGAATGCGTTCGGCGCTCTGCCGATCCAGCGGATCAGCGACGAGGAGGCTGTGAAGCTTCTGCGAAAGGCTTACGAGAACGGCATGACTTTTTTTGATACGGCGCGGGCGTACTCGGACAGCGAGCATAAGGTAGGGCTTGCATTTGAGGGGATGCGGGAGAAGGTGATTATCGCCACCAAGACGGGAGCGCAGAACGCGGAAGGGTTCTGGAAGGACTTAGAGACCAGCCTGTCCAATCTGAAAACGGATTATATTGATATTTACCAGTTCCACAATCCGGCTTTCTGCCCGAAGCCGGGGGATGAGAGCGGACTGTACGACGCGGCTTTGCAGGCGAAGGAACAGGGAAAGATCCGGCATATCGGCATTACGAACCACCGTCTTGCGGTGGCGCATGAGGCAGTTGACAGCGGACTCTATGAGACGCTGCAGTTCCCCTTCTGTTATCTGGCTACGGACAAGGATATGGAGCTGGTAGAAAAGTGCAGGGCGGCGGACATGGGATTTATCGCCATGAAAGCGCTCTCCGGCGGGCTGATTACCAACTCGGCGGCAGCTTACGCATATCTGGCGCAGTATGATAACGTGCTGCCCATCTGGGGCGTGCAGCGGGAGGCGGAGCTTGATGAGTTTCTCTCCTACATAGACAATCCGCCCGCCATGACAGAGGAATTAAAGACGCTTATCGACAAGGACAGGGCGGAGCTTCTGGGCGAGTTCTGTCGGGGCTGCGGCTACTGTATGCCCTGTCCTGTGGGGATTGAGATCAGTATGTGCGCGAGAATGTCCCTTCTTTTGCGCAGAGCCCCTTCGGCGGGTTACCTGGGCGAGGAATGGCAGGAGAAGATGGGGAAGATCGAGGCGTGCCTGCACTGCAACCAGTGCAAGGGGAAATGTCCTTATGAATTGGATACGCCGGCGCTTCTGGCGAAGAATCTGGAGGATTACAAGAATGTACTGGCGGGGAGGGCCAGTGTATAAGAAACGACAGATCGGAAAGATACTCAGCACAGCAGTCCTTGTGTTGGGTGTCTTGTTTTTCATGCTCGTTGTGGACGGTCTGATTTTCTGCGGCATGAAGTACGTGTTCCATCTGGATTTTTCACAGGAGTACCGGCAGGTGGAAGAGATAGCGCAGCTCAGGTTTTGGAAGAGTCGGGACGAAAAGGTTTACATAAGATATCCTTTCGGCCTGCGTCCCATAGAAAAGCGTGAGGATGTCCCGGAGGAGGAGAAACCGGCGCTTTCCTGGCTGGATACGAGTGTCTGTGACGTTGCGGACTCCGGCGGGCTTGCCGCATGGTATGACTGGAAAGAGGATGCCGTTTTTATCGGAAATGGGAAGGGCGAGATTCAGAAAACTTTTGATGTGGACTATGATGTGGAGAAGCTTGCGTTCTCGCCGGAGGGCAGATATCTGCTCGTCTATGAGATTGATTACCGAGGAGGGATTACGGATGACGAGTATTGCTATTACCGGGTGATTGATCTGGAAGATGGGGTGTGGTACACGGTTTATGCCGGGTACCGGGAGTGGTTCCGGGTGTATTGGGCGGAGTGAGTTAAGCAGGTGCATTTATGCAAAAAACCTCTCTGCCAAAACGTTCAAGGATTACAAGTGTATTACCGTGCCATTCCGCTTTTGCGTATAGCCGGCTGCCTAGCCTGTCTACATACTTAGTGCCGCTGTCGAGTGTTTCCTGGCAGTAGACCCTGCCTTTTCGGTCTGCAATTTTAATATGCCACCCTTCCCCTGTCTCGGCGGAAAGAATCCGATATACATGCGCCGTCAGTCCATTGGTTTTGGAACGCTTTGTGAGTTTATTGATGCGTTCTTCCCGCACAAAATGATTGTCGGCACCTATCGGGATTCTTAATTTTACGCCACAAGATTTTCCTCAAAAATTATATTTGGAGTATTATTTTTACAATTTGGATACCGCACATAAATATAGTGACAAACTGTCAATACGTGTGCTACAATTAAACCAGTTGGACAAGGAAGTGGGGGAACAGATAAGACCGGAGATATATTACTGGGCGCAGCTATTTAAGGCTCAGACATGGGAGGAGATGTGGATGTTGGCGGAAAAGAATGAAACCATCAGAGAGTGTGTATTCACTTATAAGGAATTGACGGCGGATGAAAAGGCACGGATGCAGTCAGAAGCCCGTGAAGATTACTATCGCCGCTTAAACTGGGCGGAAGAGCGTGGACTTAGAAAAGGTATGGATCAGGGACAAAAGGAGACTGCCCGTAATTTGATTTCAAATGTAGATCATGCCATGGAGAGTTTTCATGTGGATCTGGCAAGGGCCTGCGAGGGGCTCGGGACGACAGTGGAGGCTTATCAGGCGGCAAAGAAGCTGTTGGAGTAAAAATTTTTACAACTTTTTATGAGGTTGCATTTTCCCTCAGAGACATGTAATATTAAGAGCGTAAAAAGAGATAAAGCGCCAGAAAGCAAAGGAGTGAATTGTTTGTTGAAGAAGACCACGGTATCATAGCGATGGCTATGACATATGAAATTACATTGTGATAGCCATTGCGTTTCCTAAAGAAAAAAATTAGGAGGCAGCTATGAGCTATAAACGGGCGGATGATATTCTGCCGGAAAATATTCTTGAGATCCTGCAGATGTATGTGAGCGGCGAGGCGATCTATGTGCCCAAGAAGAAAGAATGCAGAAAAAGATGGGGTTCGTCCACGGGCGTGAATGAGACACTTCGTATCAGGAACGAACAGATTCTGGAACAGCATCGGAAGGGAACATCGACAAAGGAGCTGGCGCTGCAATATTACTTGACGGAAAAAAGCATACAGAGGATTCTCAGGGAAATGCAAATGAAACCTCCTAGGGAGCAATGGTGATCTGATTAGGAGGGAACAAAATTGAATAGGGAAAATAAGAGAAAAACATTTGAAAAAGGATATTACAAAAATCATGCCTGCGATGAAAGCTTTGTATGTAAGGTTTGCGGGCGGCAGGTAATCCCGGACGGCGCGGGCAGCAAGCACAGAAACCATTGCCCGAATTGTCTGACCAGCCTGCATGTGGATATCGAGCCGGGAGACCGCGCTTCGGACTGCGGCGGCTATATGGAGCCGGTGGCGGTCTGGGTCAGAAAAAATGGGGAGTGGGCGATCATACACCGCTGCCGCCAGTGCGGACAGATGAGTTCCAACCGCATTGCGGCGGACGACAATCCCATGAAGCTGATGTCCATTGCAATGAAACCGCTTACTTCCTCTCCGTTTCCGATTGAGCGGATCGAGGAGATGACGAGACTGATGGGCGGTGCGGGCAGTATATCCTGAGATATGGGGCGTGTGGCAGTTCATACGCCCTTTTTCTTTTTCCGGGAATTGTCGGAATGGAAAGAAAGCGGTATCATTATTGGAAAGATAAAAGTAACAATAGGACGGATTCAGTAACTATGAAGTCGAAGACCGAATAGTTACGGACAAAAGGGAGGAATTGAGGGACAGGATAATCATACACAGGGATTTTTGTGATATGATAATTTTGCGGTTGAGAGATTAGGAGGGACAAGCTGTATGAGAATAGAAACGAACAGGCTTATTTTACGCGACTATACGATGGATGATTATGAGGCGTTATATGAAATCATGTCGGACCCGGAGACAATGCAGCACTATCCGAAACCTTTTGATGAAGAAAAGGTAAGAAGTTGGATTCAGTGGAATCTGGATAACTATCAGAAATATGGATTCGGTCTGTGGGCGGTTACTTTAAAGGAAACGGATGAATTTATCGGAGACTGCGGGATTACCTTGCAGAATATTGACGGGGAAATGCTCCCGGAGATCGGGTATCATATTCACAAAGCGCATTGGAGAAAAGGGTATGGGAGCGAAGCGGCGAAGGCAGTCAGGGACTGGGTATTTCAGCATACAAAATATGATGTGGTATATTCTTATATGAAATATACAAACGAGGCTTCCTGTCGGACGGCTATGGCAAATGGCATGAGAAAGGTGAAGGAGTATTCCGATGAAAAGAATGGTATTTCGTATGCCTATGCGATTACGCGTTCAGAGTGGGAAGAAATAGAAGGGAGGCGGGAGCGTCATGCCGATTATTAAGGGGCTGGAGTGGACCTTTGACACGGTGGCAGCGCAGTATGAAAAACTGAGACCGGAATATGTGCCGGAGTTATATGAGGATATTTTTCGGTACAAACAGTTGGATCAGACAAGTCATGCCTTGGAAGTGGGTATCGGAGGCGGACAGGCGACGCTCCCAATTTTAAAGACGGGATGTAAAGTGACCGCAGTGGAATATGGAAAGAACTTTTCGGAATTGTGCCGCCGTAAATTTCGGGAATTTCCCGGCTTTTCGGTGGTGATTTCCAAATTTGAGGATTTTGCCGCTGAGAGCGGTTCCTACGACCTGATTTATTCGGCGTCCGCGTTCCATTGGGTGCCGGAAGAAATCGGCTATCAAAAAGTATATGATTTGCTGAAAAGCGGCGGCGTCTTTGCCCGCTTTGCAAACCACCCTTACAGGGATAAGGGCAGGGAGGAAATGAGTCGGGCAATACAGAAAGTATACGATGCGTATATGCCAAATGCCATGGAAGGCAGCGAGTACGGGGAAAATGAGGCGGAGGAGAGGGCGGAGCTGCCGCGGAAGTACGGGTTTACGGATATCAGTTACAGACTTTACCACAGGACGAGAACTTTTACGGCAAAGGAATATACCGCCCTTCTGGGAACTTATTCCGATCATATGGTGATAGAGGAGGAGACGAGGAAAGCCTTCTTTTCGGAAATAGAGCAGGCAATCAATCGGTTTGGGGGACAGATTACCCTGTATGACACGATTGATCTGGAGCTGGCGCGGAAGCCGTAAAAGAGGCAAGGGGTAAAAGCGGAAAAAATGATTTACATCGTAGACAACATTTTAAATTATTTTATCTATTTGTTTATCCTATATTTTGGATTCAGATTAAGACCGAGAAGTCAGAAAATTTTTCTCGGTCTGTCTGTGTCAGTTATGCTGTGCGCAGGCGGTTTTAACGCCTATTTTGATATCAATTCTCCAGCGGTCTATATATTTTGGAGTGTGCTTTCCATAAGTTTGTTTTTTGAAGAGCGTCTGGGGCATTTGCTTGTATTAAGTGCATCCATCATGTATTTTACAGGAATTATAGATACATTCAGCGTCATGCTGATACAGATTGTATTAATAGGAGGCGGTGCTGGCACAGATATCACATGGTGGATGGAAACCGCCTATCTGCTTTCTTTTTTGATATATCTTTTGATATATTTGCTTCTTCTTAGAAAAAATGAGGTTTATCTGTGTGATATACAATGGAAGTACCAGCTGGCGCTTTTGATACAAGGCGGCATTTTTCAATTGTTTTATAATTTTGTTTTTGTATTTTTCGAGGAAAATCATGCCATGTATGGGTGGGATGCCTATGCGGTATTTGTTATCAGTATAGCGGGTGCGATCTATTCTGTCTTTCTTACGCTTGGTCTTGCCATTAAAAATATACTTTCGGGCAGACAGAACAGGGAGCTCCAGTCTTTTATGCATATGCAGAAGCAGCAATACGAATACCAAATGCAGCAGTCGGCGGCGGTACGGCGGTTTAAGCATGACCTGACAAACCATATAGGTGTCCTGAGGGAATTGATGAATCAGGAAAAGACGGAGGAAGCCAAAGCATACATAGATACCATTTGGGGGATGCAGGATAGTTTTGAACAGAAGGTTCACACGGGAGACAGTTTTCTTGATGTGATTATGAACTATTATGCGCATTTGGCGGAAAAAGAAAAGATTGCATTTACGGTGTCGGGTAAGCTGGCTGAAAATATGCATCTCGAAATGGTTGATATAACAACCATGGTGGGGAACATCCTGCAGAATGCCGTGGAAGCGGCGGTACAGGCGGTGGTTCCGAAAATACGGGTTGAGTTGGTAGAACATCGGAAGGAAATTTTTATTACCGTCAGCAATAGTGTAAGGAGAGCAGGCGTAAAAAGGGACTTCTATATGACATCCAAAATGATGACATCCAAAATGGATAGGGAGAATCACGGGCTTGGTCTGAAAAATGTCACGGCGGCAGTCGAAAAATATCATGGCGAATACTATATGGAGTCCACAGTGGAAAACGGGGAAGATACGTTTCAGATCAGTATTGCCATTCCGAAGGAGAGCAGCGTATGAAAATAAGCATCGTAGAGGATGAGGCGGTGTGGCGGGAGCAGATACAGTCCATGATTGAGAAATATGGCAGGGAGCAAAATATTTCCTTTCAAATCAGCGCCTATGAAAAGGGAAGAGATTTTATGGGAAGTGCGGATGCGGACCTTCTTTTTCTGGATATCGAACTGGCGGAGGGTGAAGACGGCTTTGGGATTGCCAGGCAATTGATGGATTCTGGAAATCAGTGTAAGGTATGTTTTCTGACCTCGCATACGGAGATGGCAAGGCTGGGCTACCGTGTGAATGCGTTCAGATACATTGACAAGAGGCATCTGGAGGAAATCACGGAGGCGCTTGATTTTTTTCTTGCAGCCAGGAGGAATGGATTGCATGGGAACTTTGACTTGACATATATAGATGGTCTATATATAATGGCAATAGATATATAGATAATCTATATAAAGGAGATGGTAAGATGTCAATAGACAAGGCGCTCATTTCGGGAAGCACAGCCATGTTAATTCTGCGTCTTTTGGAAGACCGGGACATGTACGGCTATGAGATGATCGAGACACTGCAGGAGAAGTCAAAAAATGTTTTTGTGCTAAAGGCGGGAACACTCTATCCGCTGCTCCATTCCCTGGAGGGAAAGAACTATCTGACTTCCTACGAAAATGAGGTAAACGGAAAACAGCGCAAATATTACAGCATCACGAAAGCGGGGAGAAAGTATTTAAAATCAAGAACGGAGGAATGGAGAGAATATCAGACCGCGGTGCTTCACGTTCTCGGGGAGGTGGTCGGATGACGGAAGAATCTTATATCAGGGATGTTGTAGAACAAATTCGGTGCGTCAGGGCGAGGGACGGCATCGCAAAGGAGCTTTCCGACCATATCGAGGACCAGACGGCGGCATATGAGGAGAAAGGCGTGACCCATGAGGAGGCGGTCAGGAAGGCGGTACAGGAGATGGGCGATCCGGTGGAAGTTGGCGTGGAGCTGGACAGGATTCATCGCCCGCAGACAGATTATAAGCTGATCGGCATGGCTTTCCTGTTTCACATAGCAGGGTTTTTTATCATTTATCAGGTGGGATATCTGTCACAGCATCCGGAGTATATCGGGAGGCAGTGTGTCACCCTGTTACTGTCGTTTTGCGTGATGGCGGGCATGTATTTTCTGGATTACAGTTTTATCGCGCGGTACGCTTACGGTACTTTTATGTTTGTCACAATTGTCATATTGGGCAGCCTGATACTGTCTGTGGGGGAAGGACGGATTCCGGGCATTATGCTGAGTTACCTGTATGTGCCTGTTTTTGCGGGCATCCTGTACCGGCAGAGAAACGGGGGATATCGCGCGCTCATGTGGGCAATGGGGATGCAGATTGTTACCGCATGCTTTACCTTTTGCTTTTCCGGTATGCTGCACACGGCAAATATCTATATGGTGTGCACGTTCCTGATTTTCCTTGCGGCGGCGAAAGGATGGTTTTCCGTGAATAAAAAGAGGGCGGCGGCAATTATGACTGGCGTGCTGGTACTGTTGCCGGTGGCTCTCATGTCTGTGATGGTTATGACAGGCTTTTTTTCCATATACGGATTTCAGGCGCAGCGCCTGCTGGTATGGCTGAATCCGAAGCAGGATGCGCAGGGAGCCGGATATATTTATCTGCTGCTCAGGCAGGAATGGAGGGCGGTAAGGCTGATCGGCGCGGCGGATAACAGTTTACTGCTGAGTGATAATTCGGTTGGACCAACGGATCCTCTTATTCTGCTTCAACTAATATGCAATTATGGCGTTTTGGTGGGAATGGTCTTGATAGCGGCGTTTGCGGCATTGTCCATACGGGCGTTCCAGATCGTAAAGCGCCAGAAAAACCAGATTGGGCTTATGCTGTCAGCTGCCTGTTTTATGGTTATTTTGCTGAATTGCCTGGAAGGGGTTCTGAGCAATACAGGATATTTTCTGGTGAGCAACATGCAGTTCCCCTTTGTATCCTGCAACGTGTATACGGGGATTACTTATGCGGTACTGATCGGGCTGCTGCTCAGTATTTACCGCAATGAGAGGATTATCACGGATAAGACGGTAAAACGTCCGACATGGAAACTGATGGTAAAGTTTGAGAAAAGGTAGAGGGAAATCCTCTGCCTTTTCTTTTTTGAGGATTTTTTGATCCTTTTAACAATTTGTACCGTTATATTATACAGATGCGGATGCGGCAGGAATAGTGTGAGAAGTACTTCTAAAACTCAGCAGCAGAGGCTGCTTCGTTAAGAAGTACTAAGTCTCACACAGGAGAATGCCTAAAAACGGCATGTTCTGCATTGATTTGAGCCACAGCCAAGCTGTGACATGGCGGTTAGTGTTGAGAAAGGGGGCGGTGCCATGTGAGTGACGATGAACTGGTTGAGAGAATCAAAGGCGGTGACGAAGCGGCGGCGGAAGAGCTGATTGACCGCTATTACGGCGCTATCCTGCGGTACTGCGGCTGGCACTGCGCCGCCCCGGAGAAGGCGGAGGATCTGACGCAGGAAACTTTTCTGAAGCTGTTTCGGAGTCTGCCGAAATACAGGGGCAGAAATAAGTTCAAAGCTTATCTGTACACAATCGCCAATCGCCTGTGCATCGATGAGAGCAGGAAAATGCCCGTCTACTCTCTGGAAGATGCGGAAGATATGGCTGACAGGAAAAATACGATTGCGCAGGCGGAGCACAGGGAGGATATCAGGCGTCTTTTAGGTGTTTTGTCCGTGGAACAGAGGGAGGCAGTCATTCTCCGTTTCGGGCAGGAGCTTGGTTTTTTTGAGATCGCAAAGGTGACGGGATGCAGTATGCGGACGGCGCAGAGCCGGGTCAGGAACGCGCTGCGGCTGATGAGGAAGGAGTTTGGTGATGAGCGATAGGGAATTAAAGGGATATCTGAGGGATTCTCTGGGACAGGGAGCGGAGATCAAACCCGGAAAAAAGGCGGAAACCGTCATGCGCTGCGCGGAAGTGATGCGCCGGTATGGGGACTGCGGGGAGGAGGAGAGGACGGGCTTCTGGCAGTTTTTGTCAGATGTTTTCCGATTTGAGGGGTTGTCCATCTTTGGGCGGCAGACCGGGGTATTGTTTCTGATCTGTATCCGGCTTGGTACCATAGATCATGTGTCATATTACATTCCCGCTTTTACGCCGCTGTTTGCGCTGGCTGTCATACCGCCGCTGCTGCGCAGCCAGTTTTACAAAATGAGTGAAATGGAGGCGGTGACAAGGGCTTCCGGCGCGGAGACCATACTGGCAAAGCTGGTTCTTGCGGGTGCGGCAAATCTGGTAGGGATTACAGTAGTTTTAGGGCTGGTTATGTACAGACGTCAGTCTGGCGAGGGGATCGGACGGATCATTTTGTACGGTCTGGTGCCGTATCTGGTCTGTATGACGACTATATTGCGGCTGATCAGACTGCGGAGGAGGGAAAGGATTCCTGTCTGCGCGGTGGTGACGATAGCCTATTGTGTTGTCTGGGGGATATCGGCAAACAGGATGCCGCTGGTCTATGAAACGTCCGCAACAGGCTTGTGGATTGTGTTGTTTCTTGTTTTTGGCGGATTTTTTGGCAGGGAGATCGGCGTGATAGCCGGGAGAAAGAGGGAGGGAAAATTATATGGAATTATCGGTTGACCGTCTGACGAAGCATTACGGGAGCAAAATTGCGGTGGACTGTGTCAGTGTGGCTTTAAAGCCGGGGATATACGGTCTGCTGGGGGAAAACGGAGCGGGAAAGACGACGCTTATGCGGATGCTGTGCGCCATTCTGGAATCCACTTCCGGGGAGGTGTTTCTGGACGGCAGGGAGATTGTCTCCATGGGTGCAGAATACAGGGATATCCTTGGGTATCTGCCGCAGGATTTTGGCTATTATCCGAACTATACGGCGAGGGAGTTCCTGCTGTATATGGCGGCGCTCAAGGGCATTCCGAGGGATAGAGCAAAGAAGCGGGCGGAGGAGTTGTTGGAGGTTGCCGGTTTAAGCGAGGTTGCGGCAAAGAAAATCAAGACCTTTTCGGGCGGCATGAAGCAGCGGGTGGGGATCGCACAGGCGCTCTTGAATCACCCGAAGCTATTAATTTTGGACGAGCCGACGGCAGGACTTGACCCGAAAGAAAGGGTGCGCTTCCGCAATCTGATTTCCGATTATGCGGCGGGCAGGATTGTCATTCTTTCTACCCATATCGTGTCGGATATCGAGGCGATCGCGGACGAGGTGCTGCTGATGAAAAAGGGAAAGCTGGTATCTCAGGGCACGGTTTCCGAATTGACAAAAGAAGCGGAAGGAAAGGTATGGGAGCTGACGGTTTCCCCAGCAGAGGCGAAAAGCTGGCAGGAGAGGGCGGCGGTCGCTAATCTGCGGCATGAAGGGGAACAGGTAGTGCTGCGCATTCTGTCGGATGAGAAACCCGCGGAGGGGGCGGTGCCATGTGAGGCGGGGCTGGAGGATTTGTATCTGTATTCCATGCAAGGGAAGAAGTAGATGTTGTGGTGAGTTTTGCAAATGCCTAAAGACAGGGAGGATTGAAAGGAGAAAGCGGGAATGGAATTATTCAAACTGGAACATAAAAAGTTATGGCGGAAAAGCAGCACCAAAATATGTGCCCTGCTATGCTTTTTTTATTGCGTGGCATTAGGGAGCGTACTGGTGCTTCAGTGGGGCGCTTTCGGGAGCAGGAAGGCTGCTGCGGATGGCAGCAGAAATTTTGACGGGTACGAGAATATAAGAAGGTGCCAGGCTTATTTTCATAAATACGGGGAACTGACGGACGAGACTTTGCAGGAATGGGTCAGAGATTATCAGCGTCTTCACGCCGTGGTGGTTGAAGAGGAAAGAACACAGGGTACGGCGGATGGGGAAATACTTCAGCAATACCAGAACTCCGGATGGGAAGCGGTAAACAGTATGCTTAGGCAGCTCTATCCGGAACTGGAGGAAACGGACATGCGCTCCGTTATGATCATGGGCTGCTATGTGGAGCCGGAGAAGCTTACCGGGCTTTATGAAAGAAGAGAGAAGGCACTGGAGACTTTCCTTGAAATCAGCGGACAGACGGGGACGGAGAGGGAATATCTTCTGCGGATTAACGACAGGGTGCAGGAGCCTTTTACATGGAAATGGGCGGAAGGATGGTCGACTATTCTCGGTGATTCCGTTTCCGGACTTGGAACCGTGCTTGCGCTGTTTTTGGCGGTCGTTCTGTCGTCCCTGTTTGCCGGGGAGTGGCATGATAATACAAGCCCGCTCCTTTTGACGACGAAAAACGGATGGCGAAAACTGGCATGTGCAAAGGTGTTCACAGGGCTTTTATTTACGCTTGAATTATTTGCCATGACAGCTGCCGGGATGATCTGTTCACAGCTTGTCTTTCTTGGAACGGAGGGGTGGGATATGCCCATCCAGACGGTCAAAATGATCGCGATTGCGCCCATGAATATGCTGCAGGCGGAAATCTACGAGTATGCCTTCACCCTGCTCGGCGCAATGGGCTATGCGGGGCTTGTCATGCTGTTCTCAGCGCGCTGCAAGAATCATGTGCTGGCACTTCTTATGAGTCTGGCAGCAGTATATGTGCCTATGAGCGTATATAACCGTGTGCCGGTTGTAATGGAAAAAGTGTTTGACGTGCTGCCCCTTGTGGGGAGCGGCGCGGATGTGTTCCGCACCAATACCTTTCATCTGTTCGGTCGTTATATCTGGTCGCCCTATCTGATCATCTGGGTGCCTTTGCTGATCGGCGTTTTGTGTCTGAGACCCGCCGTTAAGGGATGGGCGAGACGGATGCGGAGGTAGGAGATGGAATTATTTGGGGAGAACATAAAGAAGATTAAGAAAAGGAAAATAAATCTGACATATTAGAGGAAGAGAAGAAAACGGAGGAAGAAAGCTATTTATGGAAAATTCCCCGACCGATACATTACCCCATCCCTCGTAACAAGCAGATACGCCACATCCTTCTCCGCATCCAGCAGCTTCTGTCCTTCTTCCATCCCCAGACAGAGGCAGGCGGTGGAGAGGGCATCGGCTTTTGCGGAGGAAGGACAGATAATAGTCACCCCGGCAAGCTCGTTGTCCACGGGGTAGCCGGTGGCGGTGTCAAGGACATGGTGGTAGAGCACATTGTCCTCATAAAAACACCGCTCATAGATGCCGGAGGTCACCACGGAGGTGTCACGGATCTCGACGGTAGTAAGCGCAGTTCCCGTCTCGGCAAAGGGTTTCTGGATGCCGATGCGGAAGGGGGAGCCGTCCGGCTTTTCACCGACGGCGAGCACGTTGCCGCCCAGGCTGATGCAGGCGCTTTTTACATCATGTGCGAGCAGATATTCTTTCATCCTGTCCGCGATATATCCCTTGGCGATAAAGCCCAGATCGACGGCGGCTTCCTTGTCGGTCAGGGTGACGGTGCGGTAGACGGACTCGCCGGTCTCGTCCGAAGGTGCAGCGCCGAAGCGGATGTTTTCGTAGGAGACGTGGGTAAGAGCCTCTTTGATGACGGCGTCTTCCGGCACATGGGCGTCCCCCTCGGAGCCGAAATCCCAGAGTTCACTGACCGGGCGGATGGTGGGGTCTATCCGTCCCTCTGTGGTGTTGGCATAGTCTGCCGCCCAAATCAACAGCTTGACTGTCTCCTCCGATACCGTGACAGTCTCGCCGCCGGCGTGATTGATCTTCCACACATCCGAGCCCTCCTTCGTGGCGCTGAACAGGTTCTCATACTTTTCCGCCAGCGCAAAGCACCCGTCCAGAATTGTCGTATCTTCCGTGTCATATAAAGTAATCTGGATTACTGTATCGAAGTAGAATCCCGTCCGGGAGATCGGTTCCGTGTTTCGGGCGCAGCCGGTCAGCGCGGTGGAGATTAAAACAAGGACAGGAGTAAAAGCGGCTATGAGCCGCACTATATATAGTTTTTGGCTTGATTTGTTAAGTGGTTTCATATGCAGTCCCCAGCAGCTCAGGTTTTCGCGGGTGGAATCTTTCATGAGAACCTCCTTTCATATGTCAGGCAACTGCCTCCGAACAGCAAATGCATAGTGAATACCAATTTTAAGCAGTAAAGTTGCCATTTCATAAATAACATGGTATCATATCCTCGAACGAAAAACCAGTACGAAATCTCACAGGAGAGAATGTCTGAAAAACTGCATTCTCCACATAGAAGATGTTTTGACAGAAAGGAATGACCACAGTATGAAGCTACCGGGAGAAGAGGAAGCAGGGGGCGGCGTAGGATCATCTTTGATTTATATGGTGATCGGCGTGTCCGCCTTTGTGCTGATCGTTTTGTTTGCGGTGTTCAGAAGTAACGACAATAAGCGCGGGGGCAGCGAATATCTGCAGCAGGTACAGGAGCAGAAGGAAGAAGAGGTAAAGCAGGAAGAAATGGCGGCGATAGAAGAGGCGGAAGCGGCGCCAAAACTTCGGGCGGAAGATCTGGATTTTTGGGATATGTATCCGGTGGAGGAAGAGACGAAGCCGGAAGCGGATGCAGCGGACGCGGCAGAATCGGTGGCCACGAAGAATCCTTACACCGAGAAAGCGGAACGTGAGAAGGAGGAAGAGCGGCAGAGGGAGGAAGAGCGGCAGAGGGAGCAGGAAGCCCAGAACGATCCGGCAACCGACGGAAAGCATACCTTGATCACGAATCGCGACGGCTCGGAAGAGTGGGTGTTAATCAGTCCCTATCTGACAAAGAATACCTTTGATTTCACAAAGATGGAGGACAAGGCAGGTTTGAAGCGGTATATGGAAAACGGCAGAAAAACTTCCTACGTGGGCGTAGATATTTCCAAACATACGGGGAAGGTTTATTTTCCGAGTCTGAAGGCGGCGGGGGTGGATTATGTGATGATCCGGCTTGGCAGCCGGGGTTACAGCACGGGACAGATTACGCTGGATGAAAATTTCAAGGAGAATATCGAGGGGGCAATCGAAGCGCAGCTTGATGTGGGAGTCTATTTCTATTCGCAGGCAATCTCTCAGGACGAGGCTGTTCAGGAAGCAAATTTCGTGGCACAGAATCTGGAGCCGTACAGGGCGCATGTAAAGTATCCGGTTGCTTTTAATATGGGTTTTGTGTCCAATGACAAGTCCAGAATCGAAGGACTCAGCCGTGAGGATAAGACGGCGGTGACGGTCAGCTTTCTGGATGCGGTCAGAGCATCGGGCTACGTGCCCATGGTTTACGGAGATAAGGAGTGGCTGCTCAAAGAAGTGGATTTGACAAAGCTGCAGGATTATGACGTGTGGCTTTCGCAGGAAGAGGAAATTCCGGATTATCCGTACCGTTATGCCATGTGGCAGTACAATACGGACGGCGTGCTCAACGGCATAGACGGCGGGGCGGATCTAAATATATGCTTTGTCAATTACTCGGAGCGGTAACCGCCAAATGTCTGTTTCGCAGCCGCAGATTGTGAAAGAGCCAATCAGATTACTGCCTGCGGAAATTATATAGCCGGGAAGACACCTGAATGGAACGGTACAGGTCGGCGTAGACGTCGGGGGAGATTCCTTCCATGTAATTGGGGGAATATGCCTTGTCTATGCCGGCTTTTTTTAGCAGATCGATCGCTTTGTTGTAAGCGATTGCCGCTTCCATTTCCGTGTCGTAGGTGCCGACATTTACATTGCCCTTTACGTGGATTTTCACTTGGTATCGGGTCAGCCCCTTTTCCTTCACGACGTTTACGCCGTGAAAGCGGTTCAGGATTTCGATATTTTCATAGCGCAGGTCGTTCCGGCTGCCGTTGATGAAACGGTAATCCCGTCCCTCCACGGCGTAGTTTTTAATACCGTAACGGCTCATAATGTTGACCTGCATCCCGTAGTCTGCGACAAAATAGTGACCGCCGCGCCGGGAAATTTTGCGGGAGGAATAGTAGAACAGATCGTCTTTGTCAAAGATAAAAAACTCAGCCGGTGAAAAATAATAATAAAAAAAGTGTGGACGGATGTAAATGGGGGTGGAAAAATATATCCCATTGTCCCGAAAATTAACCAGACAGACCCATTTGTCGAAAGAGAGCGGGGAGTCTTCATGATAGTCTTCCAGACGGATGGAGGAGTCGTTTAAGAGGGCAGAGGCGGTGAGGTAAATCTCATGCGCTTTTTTTTGATTTTCGTGGCTGCCGAGGCTGATATGTTTATTGCGATAAGTTAATGAGGCGCGAAAATATATGGTCCCGTCCTTCTTTTTTGCCGTAAATACGCCTGTTAATGGCTGGTTCATGGGTCGCGCCTCCTTTTAAGCAATTGTACCATTTTTGAGAAAAAAAACAAATTCAGAAATATTTTTCCTGTTTTCTGCATAGAATATGATAGCAGCCAAATGAGTCACTGTAAACTGCTTTGACTATGGAGGAAGAGATGTACAGGAAATATATTACAGGCTTCTTTTTGGCGGGGATGACCATACTATCATCATGGCTCTGCGTCAGGGAGCTGAAGATTGACCGAATATCGGTCAAGCCTGCGTTCCGCATGGAATACCTGGACACGACGATGGAAGAAGATAAGCAAAGTTTTGTAGAGATGTTAGAGAGCGTATCTTCCGGACAGAGAGTGGTGGACTACGAGGTGTTGGAGCAGACGAAGAAGTATCAGTTGTCGGACAAGGACTATGACGCGCTTCTTCGGATTGTGGAGGCGGAGGCAGGCGGCGAGGATCAGGACGGCAAGCTTCTGGTGGCAAACGTTGTCTTAAACAGAGTGAATAACGAGCTGTTCCCGGATACGGTGCTTGAGGTGGTCATGCAGAAGGAGCAGGGGATCGCCCAGTTTTCACCTACCGTGGACGGCAGATTCACAAACGTCTGTGTCAGTGATGATACGGTAGCGGCGGTGGAGCGCGCCCTTTACGGAGAAGATATTTCCCAGGGAGCGTTGTATTTCTGTGCCCGCGAAAAGGCGGATTCCGACAAGCTCAAATGGTTTGACAGAAAACTCACCAGGCTTTTTTCCTATGGGCACCATGAATTCTTTTTATAAGCTTATAAGCATGAGATAAGAGTCAGATGGAAGTCTGGCTTTTATTTTTTTATTCACGAAAATCTAATAAACTTTTAGCAGGTATTTTTAGCGCATCGGCAATCTCCAGCAAGGTTTCAAGAGAAACGGCAGTAGGCATGTTGGGAGCTTCTATATTGCTGACGTGTGTACGGCTGACACCTATCTTTTCAGCTAATTGAAGCTGGCTTATTCCATTTAATTTTCGATAATAGGCGACATTTAACCCTATCATTTTATATTCCCGCTCGTGTTTCGGCATGCTCACACCTCTTTCCTGTATATCATAACAACTAAACAGTATGATAAAAACAAATTAAAAATATGCAGTTGCAATATTACAGTTTGCATGTTATAGTGATAAAAGTTAGAAATAAAGGAATTTGAAAGGATGGAAAAGGAACAAATCAGAACGTTGGAGGAACGGGATGTGACAGAGAAGATTTTAGGCGGGAGGCGTAAAACGGTTATTATTGCATATCAAAAAGTTTTCAATATGACACTTATGTATTTGATGGTTCCGTTTTCCATTTTTATCCTGACGTGGGTTAAAACAAAAATTGCCGTTCCCTGTCTGCTCCTGCTGGGAATCGGTATTTTACCGTGTTTTAGAGGGAAATCGAATTCTCAAAGCAAAGTGGAGTTACAGAAAGCGGGAATGGTGTATCTCGTGCTTGTTGCGGTTTTCTGGTGTTGGAGCGCCGGCATTGGCGGTTTCTTTTATCAAAGTCCTGACCATCATTTCCGCAATGCCGTTTTCCGTGACCTGATATACGAAAAATGGCCGGTTATTTATGAAGAATACGGTACCGGCATGGTATATTACCTGGGCATTTGGATCGTACCGGCTTTTCTTGGGAAAATGCTGTTGCGGATGGGGCTGGCAGATGAAAGTGTATGGACGGTGTCGAACGCGTTTCTGTTATTATGGTGCAGTCTGGGCGTTGTACTGTTGATTATCCTGCTGTGCCTGTACTTTCAGGCAGGAAGAGCGAGTGACATTGCCGTATTGGTAATGATTTTGATCGGATTCAGTGGGGTGGATATTGTAGGAGAAATTTGGAACAATGGATTGAACGTTCACAACCATATTGAATGGTGGTCAGAGTATTTTCAGTTTCGGTCTAATACGACTTCTATATTTTGGGCCTATAATCAGGCAATTCCCGGGTGGCTTATGACCATATTGCTGCTATCGGAAAGAGATATGAGGAATTATGGATTAATCCTCGGAAGTGCCTTGTTTTATGCACCGTTTGCAGTGGTTGGAATCAGTTTGTGCATAACTGTGATGATCTTCAAGGCATTTCGTGAACAATACAGAGAAGGGAAGATACGGGAAGCGTTGCGGGATTTTTGCTCCTATAGTAATGTGACTGCGGTTTTTGCCATGCTGCCAGTTATGTTGGCTTACTACTCCTGCAATGCCGGATGTGATTTTAAGGTGAGATTTGTCTGGGAAGATTATGGAGGGTTCAGCGTAAAGATTCTGACAACATGGATATGCTTTTTCCTTTTGGAAGCCGGCATATATATCTGTCTTGTGGCAAAGAGCGAATATAGAAAACCGCTTTACTATGCGACGGCGGTTTCTTTGATGGCGGGATCGATTCTTGCTGTTGGCGAAATGGGAGAAGTTGTTTTTCGGATAAGTGCAACGATGCCCGCACTGTTTGTTCTCATGTGTTTTGTCATGAAAATAGTATTAGACAGGAAGAAAAAACAAGGCGTGAAGAACAGAGTCTGCGCCGCTATGATATTTGTGACAATGGCTCTTGGCGTGGTCACACCGGTTATCGAATATATCCGTGCGATAGAGGCTATTCAGGAAAGAGGGACGGTCTGTGCAGTAGCGGATGACCTGAAGACGTTAAATTCGGAGGACGCGCCTGAAAATTTCATTGGGAAAAATATACAGGAGAGCTTTTTTTACCGATATATGATGCCGCCAACCCGATAAAGAATTATTTTCTAACGTGGTGTAACTCTTGCGGGAGTTAAGTTAAGACGAAAGTGGAGCGGAAAGGGAGAAAGGCAAAAATGAAAGTCGTAATTATGGCAGGAGGCAGGGGAACCCGTATAGCGCCTGTTCAGGATCATGTTCCAAAACCTATGATACCGATTGCAAAAAGACCTGTGATCGAGTATGGGATCAGATGTCTGGCAAGGCAAGGGTATACGGATATCACTCTGGTAGTCGGTTATTTGGGAAGGATCATACAGGACTATTTTGGTGACGGAAGCAAATTTGGCGTTTCACTGACTTATTTTGTGGAGAAGGAGCCTTTGGGAACTGCCGGGGCACTGTTTAGAATGTATGCGGCAGGTATGATTCAGGAAGATTTCTTTCTGATTAATGGGGATATCATGCTGGATATTGATTTTAGGAGAATGGAGGAGTATCACCGTAAAAAGGGCGGATACGGGACGATTTTCACCCATCCGAACAGTCATCCGCAGGACAGTGCACTCATTTTCGCAGATAGTGAAAAACGCATTGTCAGATGGCTGAACAAAGAGGATGAACGAACTTTATATAAAAACCGGGTCAATGCAGGGATACATATTATATCGCCCCGATTACTGAAAGATAGGAACCTGGCCGGAAAAGTAGATTTGGACAGGGAAGTTTTGAAGCCCTGTGTTCCGGGCGGCGGACTGTATGTCTATGATTCGCCGGAATACGTAAAAGATATGGGAACGCCACAGCGCTATTATGAAGTGTGCGATGATGTCGCGAAAGGGAAAGTCAGCGCGAGAAATCTCGGCAAGAAACAGAAAGCGGTTTTTCTGGACCGTGACGGAACGCTTAACAAATATTGCGGATTTGTGAGACAGGCATCGCAGATTGAGCTGACAGACGGGGCGGCAGAGGCACTCACGGAGATTAACAAAAGCGGATACCTTGCCATTGTTGTCACTAATCAGCCTGTCATTGCACGGGGAGAGTGTACACTGGAGGAACTGAACCGAATACATAACCGGCTGGAAACGCTGCTTGGCGAAGCAGGGGCTTGGCTGGATGACATTTTTTTCTGTCCGCATCATCCGGAGAAAAGTTTTGCAGGGGAACGGACGGAATACAAAATCCAGTGTGACTGCCGGAAACCAAAACCGGGATTACTGTTAAGGGCAGCGGAGCAGTACAACATCGAATTATCCGAATCCTATATGGTAGGAGACAGCGGTACGGATATCATCGCAGGAAAAGCGGCCGGATGCAGAAGTATCTATATCGGTACGGATCGGGAAATCCCATGTACGCCGGATGCGGTTTGCGGGAGTCTGCCTGAGTTTGTGTATAAATATATTACAACGAAAGAGTAAGGAGGAGTTGAGATGGTCATTACGCAAACGCCTTTTCGAATGTCCTTTTTCGGAGGAGGAACAGATTACCCTGATTTTTTTGATAAATATGGAGGTAGTGTGATATCTACCACATTTGACAAATATTGTTATACGACAGTGCGTCATCTGCCACGATTTTTTAATTATACAAACCAGATTACCTACAATGTGATTGAGCGTACAAACAATGTAGATGAGATTAAACATCCTGCGGTCAGGGAGATCATGAAGTACCTGGATATGCATGAGATGCGCATTGTGTATGAAGCGGATCTTCCGGCGCGTTCCGGACTTGGAACCAGCAGCTCCTTCGCGGTCGGGCTTTTAAATGCCTGTTATGCTTTAAAAGGGAAATATGTGGACAAGCGCCGTCTGGCGAATGACGCAATCTATGTAGAACGTGTTTTGTGTGGAGAAAACGGAGGCATTCAGGATCAGATTGCGGCTTCATTCGGCGGATTTAACCGGATTGATTTTGATGCGAGCGGCTATCATGTTGACCCCATTATTATCAATCAGGATAGGAAAAAGAGCTTAAATGATAACCTGATGCTCTTTTTTACCGGGTTTTCGAGATTTTCAAGCGATATTGCAAAAAAACAGGAAGAAAAGATAGAGGAGAAAGAACAGCTTCTTTTGGAGATGAAAAAATTGGTGGATGAGGCAGAGAAAATTCTTACTTCAAAAACGGACTTAAATGAATTTGGGAGGCTGCTAGATTATACGTGGAGATTGAAGCGGATGATTACCACGGATATTTCTACGGAACCTATTGATATATTTTATCGCCGCGCGCTGCGTGCGGGAGCTGCCGGAGGGAAATTACTTGGCGCCGGGGGAGGCGGATTCCTGCTTTTTTATGTAGAGCGGGACAAGCAGATAAATGTCAGAAAAGCGTTGGAGGATTTATTGTATGTTCCCTTTGAGTTTGAGTCGGGTGGAACGCGGATCATGTACTATAAGTCAGAAAGTTTTGACTTAAAAGGAATAAAAACAGGCACGTAAGAATTGGGAGGAGAAAAAATGCGGATGAAAGCGTTAATTACAGGGATTACCGGTATGGTTGGGTCACATTTATGTGATTTTTTGCTTGCAGAGACAGATTGGGATATTTACGGCGTATGCCGCTGGAGAAGCCCGCTCTCAAACGTTCAGCATTTGCTGGATCGGGTAAACCGAAAGGAACGGGTTTATTTTGAGTATGCGGATTTGAATGATCAAATTTCCCTTCTGCACACCCTGCGGGATGTCAAGCCGGATTACATTTTTCACCTTGCAGCACAGAGTTATCCGTTGACTAGTTTTACGTCTCCCGTTGATACGCTCAATACGAATATTTTGGGTACGTGCCGGCTGCTTGAGGCGGTACATATCCTTATGGATGCGGATCAGACGTGGCAACCGGTCATCCATGTGTGCGCATCGTCGGAGGTATTTGGGAAAATTCCGGCGGAGAAGAAACCGGAGGAAGGCATTCATGAAGACTGCCCTTTTCATCCGGCATCGCCCTATGCCATTTCCAAGGTGGGAACAGACTTGCTTGGCAGATATTACGCGGAAGCGTACCATATGACCGTGATGACAACGCGTATGTTTACGCATACGGGACCGAGACGGGGCGATGTATTTCATGAGTCCACGTTTGCAAAACAGATTGCCATGATCGAGGCGGGAATGATTCCGCCGGTTGTCAAGGTTGGAAATTTGAAGTCGTTGAGGACATATGCCGACGTGAGGGATGCGGTGAGGGCATATTATATGCTGGTGACAAATAATCCGATAGCCGGAGAATACTATAATATCGGCGGCGTTTATACCTGTGAGGTGGGAGACACACTGCGGACATTATTATCCATGTCCTCCAAAAAGGATGAGATTACGGTTGAGACAGAAGAAGAGCGTCTGAGGCCGATTGATGCGGACTTGCAGATTCCGGATTGTCGGAAATTTAAAGCGCATACCGGATGGGAGCCTCAGATTCCTTTTGAGCAGACCATGTCAGATTTATTGAACTATTGGCGTGAAAGGGTAAAAAACGGCACGGAGTTTCTGACAAGATAAAAGGAGAGAGCAATGAAAATAGGTGTATTAGGAGCGGGTGTGTCAGGTCTGACTATCGGACGTTTGCTGCAGGAGCGTGGATGCGAAGTGATATTGTTTGAAAAAAATGCGACTGCAGGAGGCTTGGCGCGTTCCCGTTTTACAAACGGTCTTTTATATGATCCCCATGGCGGACATATTCTTAATTCGAAGCATCCGGAGGTGATGGATTGGGTATTTTCCATTTTGCCGAAAGAAAACTGGCAGTATACCGAGCGGAATGCCAAGATTTTTTTTCGGGGGAAATATATTTCCTATCCCTTTGAACTGTCTTTGTGCGAGCTTGATACAGACGATGCGGTTGATTGCGTATATGATTTTATCCTTGCGCAGAAAGGAGAGGAGCCTTCTGATTTTCGGGAATGGCTTGTCTGGAATTTCGGTGAGGGAATTGCAGAACGATATATGATACCCTATAACGAAAAAATTTGGGCGTATCCGTTGGAAGATATGGAAACGCAGTGGATGCAGGGAAAAATGCCGCTGCCGACAAAAAAGGAGATGATCCGTTCTATGCTTTTGAAGGATCCTTCGGAACGCAAAATGCCCCATTCGTCATTTTACTATCCCTTGCGGGGCGGAATACAGACTATGGTGGACGCAATAGCCGATGGAATGGATATTCGATACAACACCAATATTACAAAAATATGTAAACGTGGCCGAAAATGGGTTATTAACGAAGAGGAGGAAGTGGATCAGATCGTCAGTACCATACCATTGCCGCTTTTGCCTGCGGTGATGGAACTGCCGGCAGAAATTGTCCAGAGTATTTACCGGTTGAAATATAATAGTCTTTCTACCGTTTTGTTTGAATGTCCTAAGACTGATATCACCTGGCTTTATATTCCATCTCATGCGTATAAATCCCATAGAGTCGGCTATCAGAGTACATTGACACCGTATGGATGTCCGGTATCAGACCGAAGCTGCGGGGCGTTGGAAATTATCGGAAAGCCAATAGAAGATCCGGAGGCGCTGGCGCACAGGCATGATATTTTGCCGGAAGAACTGGGTTATACGGAAACGCTTGACTATGAGTTTACGGAATACGCTTATGTGATCCATGACAGGAAGTATCGGGATAGTATTACAGCAGTGAAAGCGTATTTTTCTGAGAATGATTCCTTTCATCTTTTGGGACGATGGGGGACGTGGAACTATAAAAATATGGATTTGTGTATGGCGGATGCCATGCAGCTTGCCAAGGAGCTTACATTATGATTAAGGTAATAAAACCGGATTTTGAATTTCAGGATGAACGGGGCTTTCTTTTGCAGCTTGTACATGAGGGCTTTCGACAGTTTAATATCATTTTTTCCAGACAGGGTGTTTTTCGGGGCGGTCACTACCATCAAGAGAATACGGAAGCGTTTTATGTGATCAGCGGCTCCTTTGAGCTGACAGTGAAAACGGAAAATGCAGTAGAAGAAAAATACATATTTCAAAAAGGCGAAATGTTTTTAATCCCGCCATATGTTTCGCACAGCTTTTCCTATCTTGAGGATACACTGATAGCGAGTATGTATGATTTGGGCGTGGAGCGGGCGGATGGCACAAAGGATATTTATACGTAGTGAGGGATGATTGTACGGGTATGAGTAAAAAGGGACGGCTGATCAAAAAAAATGCTGTTTTGGATAATCTGTTGGAGCGGTATCCTCTTTTGTGTGAGTGCAGGGACAGTATTGAAAACGCGTATTTGAAACTGGAGCAGGTGTACAGGGATGGCGGTCGCCTGTATATTGCGGGAAATGGGGGAAGCGCCGCAGACAGCGGGCATATAGCCGGAGAACTGGTCAAATCATTCATGATAAACCGTCCGGTAGACGACCGAACGATCATAGAATACGAGAAAAGGTTTGGCACAGACGGAAGGAATCTGGGAGAAAATCTGCAGGGCGGGCTGCCGGCTATGCCGCTTTCGGCGCTGACTACAGTCATAACGGCGGTGACAAATGATATGGACGGGCAGTATATTTTTTCCCAGTCCCTGAACGCATTTGCCGGAAAGGGGGATGCGTTTCTGGGGCTGAGTACATCGGGAAACTCACCGGATATTATAAATGCTTTTATGGTGGCGACGGTGAAAAAAATGATACGTATAGGACTGACAGGAAAACAGATATGCAAAATGGATTCCCTGTGCGATGTAGTGATTCATGTGCCGGAAACGGAAACCTATAAAGTACAGGAGCTGCATATGCCCGTATATCATGCTTTGTGCGCGATGCTGGAGCTGCGTTTTTTCAGCTCGGAACAGGAGAAATAAAACAATATGTATTTAGTGATTGGTGCAAATGGATTTTTGGGAAGATATTGTATTCAGAGTATTTTGGAGCAGACGGATGAGAATGTGATGGCTACTGCGAGAAATATACAAAATCTTGAGAACACGGGTCGCGTTCACTGGGAAAAATGTGATATCGCACTGGAATCCGAATTCGACAGACTGCTGTCAATGATAAAGGAATATGACAGAATAAAAGTGATTTTTCTTGCCGCTTATCATAATCCGGATTTAGTGGAAGCAAACCCGTCGTACGCATGGGATATCAATGTGACGGCGCTCTCAAGATGCCTTAACAAGATGCCGTTCGTGGAAAGACTTTTTTACGCTTCTACGGACAGCGTATACGGGGACAGCATTGATCATTATCATTTTAAGGAAAACGATCCGCTGAATCCGGTGAACCGCTATGGAAGAAATAAGGCGGCGGCTGAGGCGGTGGTGCGGTATTTGGAATTTCACGTGGTCAGATTCCCGTTTCTGATCGGGACCAGCTTAGTGCCCGGTAAAAGGCATTTTTATGATAACATTGTAGAAAACCTGACGAATGGCAAAACGGTGGAGATGTTTGAGAACTCGTATCGCTCCTCGCTGCATTTTCATACGGCGGCGTCATTGCTGATTCAGCTGATGGAAATGCCGTTGCGTGAGGTGCCGCCAATTCTGAATGTATGCGGTGACCGGGATTTGTCGAAGTATGATATAGGGCTTTTGGCTGCGGAAAAACTGCAGGTACCCGAAAAACTGATAAAGCCGATTAAGATCTTTGAGAATGATGCCGTTTTCAAGACAAAACGCGCGGTATCGACAGTGATGGATAACACGCTGGTTAAAAAGGTATTGCAGGTTGACACAATTGAATTTGAGTTATAAAAGACAAAAGACTGGAATCAGAGCTGTAAATTTGCTCTGAAATGGAGGAAAAATGAATCCTTTTCAAAATGTATCCATTTTATTACCGACACTGAATGAAACATTTTCGTTTACGCAGACAATAGAAATTATTCTGGATGAATGCAGCCCGGAGGACATTTGTGAATTTCTTGCCATTGTGTGTGAGAGAACGGAGAGGGAAAGCCTGAAAGCGATTGAAGAGGGAAGGAGGCTGGCCCAGGAGAAGGGAATTGATTTACAAATTCTGTATCAGAATCTGCCGTATGCAGGAGGCGCGCTCAGAGATGGCATTATGGCGGCGAAAGGAAGCCATATTTTGATGATGGCGCCGGATTTGGAGACGGATCCGCATAATGTAAAGGATTTTATTGCTGCAGGGAAACAATATCCCGGCGACATGATTACGGCATCCCGATGACTGCAAAAGGGAAGTTTTCATGGATATAATAAATTGAAATACATATTGAATCTCATATTTCAGAGGTTCTTTTCATGGTTTTACAGGGTAAAGCTGACAGACATTTCTTTTGCATATCGTCTTGCGCCGACGGGTCTGCTTCAATCAATCAAGTGGGAGGAAATGAAACATCCTTTTTTTCTGGAAACAGCGCTTAAGCCGATCAAACTGGGGATAAAAATACATGAAATTCCGTCTTCGTGGTCTGCCAGACGCGAGGGCGAGTCACAAAATTCCCTTTTGCAGACCTTCAAATATTTGAAGATTGCTTTTAAGGTGAAGTTTGAAAAAAGAGAAAAACTCTTGAAATAGTTTCTTTGAGTGGAGATTTTGCGGCAATGAAAAAGAAAATATGCCAGAATAGAGAAAAGATGCTGCACTATGCGGCTTACTATATTGGTTACACAGTGTTATTCGCTTTATGTTTTCTTTTTATCATCAAGTGTTTTGATAACAATGGCAAAAGCTTTATCTGGGAACTTGACGGGGCGCCAATGCTTTATCCGGTCTGTGAATATCTGGGGAGATTCTTTCGCGATTTTTCGTATAGTTTTTTGCATGATGCAAATATAAATGTGAAATATTATGATTTTTCTCTTGGGATGGGTAAGAGCATAGTTCAATACGCCGGAAACTGGTATTTCGAACCGTTGACATTGATTACGGCTTTTTTTGATAAAGAGCATCTTGTTTCCATATATCAGTATTTTGTTATTCTCAGATACTATTTGTGCGGTATATCCTTCTCTCTATTTTGCTTTTATAAAAAAGAAAGTTATTTTTCGACATTGTTGGGAAGCATGACATATGTTTTTTCTTTTTATACGCTTTTCTGGGGTGTCAGGTTTCCGTTGTTTTTGGTTCCAATGATCTATTTTCCGTTGTTATTGATAGGAATGGATCAACAGCTAAAGGAAAATAATTCAACAATTTTAATTGGGATGGTGTTTTTGTCAGCCTGGACGCATTATTATTATTTTGTCATAAACACCATGTTTTTGGCTATTTTCTTTATCGCAGAGTGGGCGAAAAATTTTAAGGAGTATCATTCTGTAAAAACAGCTTTTGGCCAAATCGTAAAGAAGGGAATAGGCGTATGCAGGTCCTATCTTATTGGATGTAGTATGGCGGCTGTAGTTTTACTGCCTAACATATATGTATTTTTACATGCAAACAGACAGGCAGGGAAACTTAATATACCGAATATCTGGTGGTATGGCAAGGAATATTGTAAAAGGCTATGGTGCTATATCGCGGCTCCTTATGAGGGGTTTTCTATTGGATATGAAGCGGTTTTGGGCTTGCTGCCGTTAACTGCTGCGGGAATAGCGATGCTGATAGCAGAAAGAAGACAAAAAACAATCCTATGCGGTTTGTTGGCGGGAGGCGTGTGTCTGCTATTCCCGGTATGCTCATATATCTTATGTGGCTTCAGTAATGTCAATAATCGTTGGATTTATGGATTTGTTTTTTTGTCAAGCTATGGATTATGCAGATTTTTTTCTGATTTTAGGAGCATGTCTTCAAAACAGTGGATTTTTATACTGGTGTATATATTTATATATGGCGTAAGCCTTTATACAGTTTGCAGGGATATGCGGTCGGAGTATACATTGGCATATGCTGCGCTTTTTTTGGCTTCGGTCTTAAGCATCCAGCTTGCTTATATAATAAGATTTCGGTTTGCAAATATCCTGATTGTGCTCATACTCTGTGTACAGATTATTGCATGGGAATACTATTTATATATGCCGGTCCGAATCAATTATATAAGCCAGTTTATGGATAGAGAAACAGTCAGGGATAAAATATGTGATATGTCGGATGGGTTTGAAAAAACAGAAGACGACGGCATTTTTTTTCGTACGGATGTTATTGAGCCGAAACGTTCAAATTTGGCGGCTTCTGTTTTGACAGGATATTATGGAAGCTCTGATTACTCTAACGTAATGAATGAAAATGAATATCGATATTTATTATCAGTTGAAAATGCAGGACTACAGGAAAATATCATGAATTATGATTTGGATGGAAGAACCTATCTGCTAGCACAGAATTCGGTGAAATATATAGCGTGCAGTGAAATGATGCAGTCATATTTGCCATATGGATATTTTCCCTGTCAGGAAGCGGCTGGCCGGAGTGGAATTCCATATAAGGTTTACTGTAATGAATTTGCTCTTCCTTTGGGGTATGCTTATGATACATATATTTTGCAATCTGAGTGCAGTGACAACCCGATTGAGAGACAGGAGATTTTCCTAAATACACTTGTTCTTGATGAAGATGTAGAAAATATAGACAAAAAAGTATCTGCCGATATAGAAAAGTGCACATCGGAATTAAGTTATCAGATAGTTAGCATGAATAATGTTGTAAAGAACGGGAATGTGTATACTGTGTTGCAAGGAGGCGGGGATATCGTTTTGGAATATATCGGAGTCAACGAAGCAGAAACGTACGTTCGGCTTGTGGGGCTGGATATTTCGACAAATAATTTTCTCGATTGGACATGGTTTGTCGATAATGGCAGCGGAAACAGTAAAGAGTTATTTATTATGAGTGATTTTAATTATTACCGTCCCGATACGCATAATTATTTAGTCAATCTTGGATATGCATCGGTTCCGGCTGGAAGATGTGTCATTCATATTCCGCAACAAGGGGAATTTACATTGGAACGGATAGAAGTGTTGGCTCAGAGATTTGGTAAATATGAAGAAACCATTGCAAAGAGAAAAGAATGCGTTTTAAGGAATATAGATGTGCATAAAAATGGTATTTCCGGAGATATAGAAGTAAGCAATGAAAAACTTTTGTTTTTAAGTATACCATATGACTGCGGATGGAGCGCGGCGGTAGATGGGGTAGAAGAAAAAATAATCAGAGCCAATATCGGTTATATGGCATTACAACTATCTCCGGGTAAACATCATATAGAAATGCGCTATACGATTCCCGGGCTGAAAGCGGGAGTTGTGTTGAGTATCATTGGATGGATGGTATATTTTGCAGATTTTTTTGTGAGATGTTTTTTGAAACAGGAGAAAAAAAGATACGACAGAAAACCGGGACCAATTGAGGAGAATATGCTGCGTGAAACAGACAAAGGAAGAATATGATGTTGTAGAAAGCAGGACAATACAGGCGGGACGATTTCAGATTGTGTGTGATACTGTTAGGGAATCGGGAAGAGATTATCCGTATTCCTACGTAAAAATAAAGGACTGTGCAGCGGTTTTATGTATTGTGGAACAGTCAGTTTTGCTGCTAAGGCAGTACAGACATACCTTAAGGTCATGGGAATACGAGATCCCGGCAGGAAGCGTGGAAGATGGAGAAAATCCGGAGGAGGCGGCAAAGAGGGAAGTCATGGAGGAAACCGGATATGACATCAAGGAAATGGTATTTTTGGGTTGGTATCATTTATCAGTTGGCTCCACAACAGAAAGAGTTTTCCTGTATTATGCGCTCTGCCATAAGCAAAAGAAACAAAAACTGGACGTGTTGGAAAAAATACAGTTATATAGAGTCCCTTTTGAAGAGTTTGAGGGATTGATGGAGAGAAATGAATTTCATCAGTGTATGGGTGTTGCCGCATGGGAACGATATAAAACAGCAAACAGTGGAAACGGAGGGCGTTAGTGGTTGCGTGCGGAATTATTATATGGTACAATGTCCGCGTTGGCAATGAAGCAGTGTGTGGTTTTTTGAGCTTAGCACTGTGATCCGAAAGAAAGGTATGGAAAAACAATGGAAGTTTTATACAGCAGCACCAGGGACGGCAAGGAAAAGATCACGGCGTCCCGCGCTATTTTGAAGGGGTTGTCTGAGGATGGCGGCTTGTTTGTGCCGGATCACATCCCGGCGCTTTCCTGCTCCATGAAGGAGCTTGCAGGGAAGGGCTATCAGGAGACTGCCTATGAGGTGATGAAGCTGTTTCTGACAGATTTTACGGAGGAAGAGCTCAAGTCATGTATTGCGCGCGCTTACGATGAGAAGTTTGACACGGAAGTGATTGCGCCTCTTGTGGAGGCGGAGGGCGCGTATTATCTGGAACTGTTCCACGGAGCGACCATCGCGTTCAAGGATATGGCGCTGTCGATTCTGCCCCATCTGATGATCACTTCCGCGAAGAAGAACCATGTGGAGAACGAGATCGTGATTCTGACAGCAACCTCGGGCGATACGGGCAAGGCGGCTCTGGCGGGTTTTGCAGATGTGTCTGGCACGAAGATCATCGTGTTTTATCCGAAGAACGGCGTCAGCCCGATTCAGGAGAAGCAGATGGTGACCCAGAAGGGTGACAATACCTTTGTGGTTGGTATCCACGGCAATTTTGACGACGCCCAGACAGGCGTGAAAGCGCTTTTTAATGATAAGAAACTTGCGGGGGAGATGGCAGCGCATGGGTTACAGTTTTCGTCCGCAAATTCCATCAATATCGGCAGACTGGTGCCGCAGGTGGTCTACTATGTGTACGCCTACGCGCAGCTTTTGAAGGAAGAGAAGATTGCGGACGGGGAAAAGATCAATGTGGTTGTCCCCACGGGAAACTTCGGAAATATTCTGGCGGCGTTTTATGCGAAGATTATGGGCGTACCGATAGGTAAGCTGATCTGTGCATCCAACGAAAACAAGGTGCTCTACGATTTCTTCCAGACGGGAGATTACGACAGAAACCGGGAGTTTAAGCTCACAAGTTCCCCTTCGATGGATATACTGATTTCCAGCAACCTGGAGAGACTGATCTACCGCATCGCGGGCAGCGACCCGGAGAAGAATGCCGCTATGATGAAGAGCCTGTCCGAGCAGGGCCGTTATCAGATTACAGCGGAAATGAGAGAGCAGCTTGCCGATTTCTACGGGAATTTTGCGGACGAGACGGAGACTGCAGACAGAATCAGGAGCATGTATGAAAATACGGGCTATGTGCTCGACACCCACACGGCGGTGGCGAGCGCGGTGTATCAGAAATACGTGTCTGACACGAAGGACGAGACGAAGACGGTGATCGCTTCCACGGCGAGTCCTTTCAAGTTTACGAGAAGCGTGATGAACGCCATCGACCCGAAGTATGACGCCATGGGTGATTTTGAGTTGGTGGATGAGTTGTCTAAAATCGGCAATGTGGCGGTGCCGAAGGCGATTGAGGAGATTCGCACCGCGCCGGTGCTGCATGACCATGTGTGCGACAAGACGGAGATGAAGGCGGCTGTGAAGCAGTTTCTCGGTATTTAACAGGGCGCGGGAATCCACAGGAAACATAGGAGAGAAGAGTAAGCGAAAAAAGAAAGAGCATTGTGCGGTTGTTCGATTTTGCACAATGCTCTTAATTGTTTCAACTTATAACCGATCAGGCGTCTCTCTCTGACAGCTTCTGATAGTCCCGATCCACGCAGATCGTCTTGTAGGCGGGACGGATGATCTTGCCGTTGTTTGCCAGCTCCTCCATGCGGTGCGCACTCCAGCCGACGATTCTGGCGATGGCGAAGATGGGTGTGTACAGTTCCATCGGCAGATTCAGCATACTGTAAACGAAGCCGGAGTAGAAATCCACGTTGATATTGACGCCCTTGTAGATGGGACGCTCCTCCGCGATCAATTCAGGAGAAAGTCTTTCTACCAGATTATAGAGTGCAAATTCGTCGTGTAATCCTTTTTCATTGGACAGCCGTTCCACGAAGGATTTAAAAATGACGGCACGGGGATCGGATTTTGAGTACACGGCATGTCCGACACCATAGATCAGCCCGGCATGGTCAAAGGCTTCCTTATGCAGGAGTTTTTTCAAATAGTCCGCCACCTGTCCTTCATTGCTCCAGTCGGAGACTTCCCGTTTCATCTCTTCAAACATCTTCACTACTTTGATATTGGCGCCGCCGTGGCGGGGACCTTTCAGGGAGCCGATTGCCGCCGCGATCACGGAATAAGTGTCCGTCAGGGATGAGGTAACCACATGAGTGGTGAAGGAAGAGTTATTACCGCCGCCGTGCTCCATATGCAGGATCAGGGCGATATCCAGAACCTTTGCCTCCAGAGGTGTGTATTTATTGTCCGGTCGCAGAATATGTAAAATATTCTCTGCATTTGACAGATGCGGCTGGGGCTGGTGAATGTATAGGCTTTCTCCGTTATGGTAATGGTTGTAAGCCTGATAGCCATAGATGGAAAGCATCGGGAAAAGCGCGATCAGCTGCAGACACTGTCTGAGGACGTTGGGCAGGGAGGTGTCGTCTGCCCTGTCGTCGTAGGAGTAGAGCGTCAGCACGCATCTCGCCAACGTATTCATCATATCATTGCTGGGCGCCTTCATAATGATATCGCGCACAAAGCTGGTGGGCAGGGAGCGGTAGCTGTTTAAAAGCTTTGTAAAGTCCTCCAGTTCTTTCTTATCCGGCAGCTTGTCAAATAAGAGAAGATAAGTGACTTCCTCGAAGCCGAAACGACCGTCCGCAGAAAAACCGTTTACCAGATCCTGCACATTATATCCCCGGTAAAAGAGTTTGCCGTGTGTGGGCACCTGTACGCCGTCCACGATTTTATTGGCGCGTACATCGGAAATGTTGGTTAAACCCGCCAGCACGCCTTTACCGTTCAAATCTCTCAAGCCGCGCTTAACGTCATATTTTGTGAATAGCTCCGTATCGATAATGCCAGCCTGTTCGCTCATATTCGCAAGCCGCATAATTTCGGGGGTAATTTCAGAAAAACTATTCTGTTCCATTTACGTACCTCCTTCTTCAAAAACTGCTGTAGCTTTGTGACAAAAACGGTGCATGGGTACGGTTCACCCTTGCACCGACTTCATTATCATACCATGAAAAATGTGGCAGAAACAAGGAAAATCAGTAATTTAACAAATATTTAATATTATGTTAACAAAATGCACATACGAAATAGTAAAATAGTACCAGACAAGAATGCGTACAGTTCAGGCATTCATAGTTTTTAGGAAATTTTTCCTATTTTCTGTTTGTGTTTTCAGGCGGAAGGCGGTATAATATAGTAAACGTCTAATGAAATCGGACAGAAAGCGCATAAATGCGTGTTTGCGAGTCAGATAATAACATGAGGAAGGAGCATGCATATGAGAATAGGTGCGGTATCACCACAAAAAAGTCTTTTCTGGTCATATTCCCATCTCTCCAGCGGAAAGCGGATCAACACTGCGAAAGATGACGCGGCAGGGCTCGCCATTGCGAACAGAATGAAAATGCAGGAGACCGGGTATAAGGTTGGCGCAGATAATGCCGGGATGGCGATAGGCGCTTCCAATGTGGCGGAAGGCGCGCTGGGCGGCATGTCAGATTATTTACAGAGAATCCGGGAGCTTGCTGTGCGTTCCATGAACGGCATCAATTCCGATGCGGATAAGCAGGTTTACCAGAAAGAGATCGACCAGCTCAAGCAGGGTATAGAAGGGCTGGCAAGAAATACCAGTTTTAACGAGCAGAAGCTTTTGGACGGCAGTATGGCGGATATGGCGATTGCGACTTCGCCGAACGGCGGCGGTATGCATATCCAGATGGAAAATTCCACGCTGGAGGCTCTCGGCATCGCCGGTCTGGACGTTACCTCAAAGGATTTCAGTCTGGATTCCATAGACAAGGCACTGGATATGGTTTCCGAGCGTAGGAGCAGTCTGGGCGCGTCCACGAATGCGCTGCAGTATACGCGCAATTTAAACAATTCCGCGGCGATTAATCAGCTTTCCGCAAGGAGTCGTCTGGAGGATCTGGATTTCCCGAAGGCGATTGCGAAAAAGAAACAGGATGAGGTGTTCGGACAGTATCGGATAGCTATGCTGAGGCGGCAGATGGATGAGAAGAGGAAGTCTACAATGGCGTTTTTCTGATTTTATCGGGAGAGTGCGTCGCATTTTGGTCTATTGACTTTTTAATGGCTGTCTGAGATAATAGCGTGAGAACTACATGTGAGGGACATTCGGGATTCCGGGGAATCATTCCCCGGATATTCCGTGAACCAATACAATTTTTAAGGAGGAGAACGTAAAAATGGCAACAAAAGCGTATTATCCCATTTCCGAGATTGGCGCCGGCAAGGTTGGTTTTTCCAAAACCCGTTCCATTATTGAGGCGGCATTCTACGGGAACAACGTAGTTAAGGTTAACACCTTGAGAGAGGCATATGAGCTGGCAAAGAATTCACCCGGTACCGTGGTGACTGATATGCCGATTAAGGACGGCGAGACTTTCGGTCTTCCTGCAGATGCAAAGGTTCTGTTATTCAACGACGGCGCGGTAACCGGCCGTTATGCGGCAGCACGCCGTATTAAGGGCGAGCCCGGTGTGGATGAAACGAAGCTGGATAAAGTGGTTATGGACGCGATCTATGAGACTCGCTGGAAAACCATGTATCATGCAGAGTGCTTTGTAGGTCTTGATACTGAGTTTATGGCAAAGGCTCACCTTCTGATTCCGGAAGGAGAGGAGAATCTGCTTTACAACTGGATGATTAACTTCCAGTATATGTCCGACGAGTACGTAAAGATGTACAAGAAATCCCAGCCGATCGGCGGTGGCAATGAGCCTGATATCTATATTTTCTCTGATCCCCAGTGGGCACCCCACGAGGCTCCCGATGTGGATTATAGCTGCTTAAGCGATCCGCTGACTCTGTGCTACTTCGATACGAACCAGAACTGCGCTGCAATCCTCGGTATGAAATACTTTGGTGAGCACAAGAAGGGTACTCTGACCATGGCATGGGCTCTTGCTAACAGAAACGGTTATGCATCCTGCCACGGCGGACAGAAAGAGTACTCCTTAGAGGGCGGCAAGAAGTTCGTTGCTTCCGTTTATGGTCTGTCAGGTTCCGGTAAGTCCACCCTGACCCATGCAAAGCATGATGGCAAATACGATGCGTTCGGCGGTATTAAGGTGCTTCACGATGACGCGTTCATCATCAACAGTGATACCTGCGCATCCATCGCTCTGGAGCCTACTTATTTCGATAAGACGGCAGATTACCCGACTGGCTGCCCGGACAACGAGTATCTGTTAGCCGCACAGAACTGCTCCTGCACCATGGACAGCGAGGGCAAGATCCAGCTCGTAACCGAGGATATCAGAAACGGTAATGGCCGTGCGATCAAGTCCAAATTATGGTCTCCTAACCGTGTAGATAAGATCGATGCACCTGTAAATGCGATCTTCTGGATTATGAAGGATCCTACCATTCCGCCGATCGTTAAGCTGAAAGGTTCCGCGCTTGCATCCGTTATGGGCGCTACGCTGGCTACCAAGACTTCCACGGCGGAGCGTGTTGCGGCAGGCACCGACCTGAATGCAATTCGTATCGTACCTTATGCTAACCCGTTCAGAACTTATCCTCTGGTTAACGACTATGAGAAGTTCAAGAAGCTGGTTGAGGAGAAGAACGTAGACTGCTACATCGTGAATACCGGTGACTTCATGGGCCATAAGTGCCAGAAGGAAGATACGCTTGGCATCCTTGAGACCATCGTTGAGGGCAAGGCGAAATTCGAGCAGTGGGGTCCTTTCGAGGATATCGAGATCATGAACGACTGGAGCGGCAAGACAGGCGACTTCACACCTGATTTGAATGATGCTGATTACAAGGCACAGTTAAAGAGCGCTCTGCAGACCCGTGTGGATGCAGTTAAGGGCTTTGCTGAGAAGAAGGAAGGTTATGATAAGCTTCCTGACGAGGCGCTGGCAGCACTTGAGAAGCTGGTGAACGCTCTGTAATTGATACAGGCAATTTTATAAAGGCAGTAAGAGTGTATCCGGGAATCAGCTGATTTTCGGATACATTTTTTGTATCGCGGAATTCGGAATGCCGGGCAAAGTGGGACATTACATATCGTAATTGCGGTTTTGTGAATAGATGAAGAGTCTTGCGGCTACTGTCGGAATTGTGACATTGTCACGTATGGCTAAAGTCTTGGAATCTGCGGCAAAAGATGGTAAAATAGATACGGTCACATCCATGACGGATATTTTTCTGGAGGAGTGGCGCAGTTACCGCCAGAAGCTGCAGGGAGTCTTTGGCATTGGGACTGAGTAGAGGAAGGAAATTAGCGATCCTTCGGTGATACAGGCGCTTTTGGAGATGGTGCGTATCAGTATGCAGGAGATGGACATTGACCGTGCCGATGAACTGATGGGGCAGCTGCGGGAGTATGCTTATCCGGATGAACTGGAAAAGAACATACATATCGAGGCGGTGCTGAAACTAAAGCCGGCAGGATATATGTTAAAGCCGCCTGTGAAGGAGAAACTGCTTGCAGAGATTGACAAAATTTTAAATGCCGGATAAGCGGTAAACGGGTAGGAGACAGTGGAGTTTGAAAACGATCTAGGGGATGGGGGAAGGATATGTATCATTGCGAAATTTGTTTTTATTTGATTACAGAACAGGATGAGTTATTTGAAATGTTGAAACAGATGCCGCAGTTTCTTCGCTTTTCACATGAATTTCACAAGAGCGTCCGCGCAGAGGAAGCACTGACCGGCAGGGCGGATGTGATTCTGGCGGATATGCGGCAGGTGGATGCGGCAGAGACGCTTGCGTTTCTGCTTTCCCATAAGCGGAAAGACGCGGAGCTGATTGTGCTGGCGGATCAGGAGCAGACTGCTCTTCTGACCACAAAAGATGATGCGGAGGAAATTACAGATATCTGGGTGACGCCTTTGACGGAGGCGGAGTTCCAGTTTCGCCTGACCCGCTGGCAGAAGACTTATAAAATGGGCAAGGACTTCTGGCAGACACAGAGTTACCTTGACACAACGATCAACAGCGTGCCACATTTGATCTGGTACAAGGACAAAGAGGGCGCGCACATGAAAGTCAATGAGGCGTTCTGCAAGGCGGTCAATAAGACGATGGAGCAGATCGAGGGACGGGGACATTACTATATCTGGGATATTGACCCGGAGGAGTATGCCAAAGGTGAATTTATCTGTATGGAATCGGAGTACGAGGTGATGGAGAAGCGGGAGACCTGTATTTTCGATGAGACGGTAAAAATCGGGGACAGTATGCGAGAGCTGAAAACCTATAAGTCGCCTCTGCTTGATCTGGACGGCAGCGTTATGGGAACCGTGGGCGTTGCGATTGATGTGACGCAGGAACGGCTCTATAAGCAGATGATGATTAAGAACGCGAATACGGACTTCCTCACAGGTCTGTTTAACAGACGGTATGTGTATGAGTTTATCGACAAACAGGAGGATGGTCATCTGGCGGTGTTCTGCATTGATCTGGATCACTTTAAGAGCGTCAATGATATCTATGGGCACCATGAAGGTGACAAGGCGCTGGTTCTCACGGCAAAGACGCTTCAGGAATGTTTGCCGGAAAGTCTGATTGCACGCATGGGAGGCGATGAGTTTCTGGTGGTGATAACCGGAGCACATACGGAGGAGGAAGTTGAGCAGACGAGGAAAATGATCAAGGAACGGCTTGACGGAGAATACGTGAAACATGAAAATTTCCAAAAAGTTTCCGCCAGTGTGGGAGCCGCTTATTCGCAGACAGGGAAGGAAACATTCCATCACTTATTCCACAGAGCTGATGAAATGATGTATCGGGAGAAGGAGAGCAACAGATAAAGAGTGTAAGTAGTAAAGTGACACGCGAAGTTGTTTTGGATTGATGGTGTAGACGAAATGTAGTATACTGTTGTTGTGCATTGAAAAAGAGCTTGCATGCAAGCTCTTTTTTCTACACCATGTAGAGTCATTTGACGATTTCGGATAAACCTTATTTGCACTCGTCTTGTAAGTTCTATTTAAAGATATCATTATGTTTAGGGAAAGTCAAGAAATTAATTGGAGGGTGATTGGCGAACATGGAAAACAGAGGATATTTTCTTGGACTGGATATGGGGACTTCGTCGGTTGGATGGGCGGTAACGGATGAAAATTATCATTTGCTCAGAGCAAGAGGAAAGGATTTGTGGGGGATTCGGGAGTTTGATGAAGCACAGACTGCGGTAGACAGGAGAACACACAGAATAGCCAGACGAAGAAGGCAGCGTGAGACAGTAAGAATAGGTTTGTTAAAAGAGTATTTTCACGATGCGATTATGCAGGTGGATTCCTGTTTTTATCAGCGTCTGGAAAACAGTAAGTATCATTATGCTGATAAGGAAGAAGCGGTGCGTGATAAAAACGGAATATTCCATGATCCTGATTATACAGATAAAGAATATTTTTCTCAATATCCGACGATTTTTCATCTGAGAAAAGAGTTATTGGAATCTGATCAGGAACATGATGTACGGCTTGTATATCTTGCCATATTGAATATGTTTAAACACAGAGGACATTTTTTGAACGGTTCCATCGGAGATGTGTCAGGAGAAAGAAAAATGTTTGAGATATATGGTGATTTTTGTGACCTCACTTCAGACTTATTGGATATTTCGTTTCCCATGCCGGATGACTGCCGTGTGATAGAAGAGGTTTTGAGCGAGCGGGATTGCTCCAGAAAAGGAAAGGCTGAGAAATTAGCGGAGGTTCTGGGGGTGACATCGAAAGAGAAACAGAAAAAGGCGATGATCAATTGTATTTGCGGGTTGAATGTAGATTTGAAGGTGTTATATGGTGAAAGGGCAGAAATTGAAACGGATAAAAAAGTTGCAGTCTGTTTTTCCAACGCAGGATACGAGGAAAAGTCACAGGAAATTTTAGAGGTTTTGGGTGATGAGAAGTTTGAACTGATTCAGACCATGAAAGAAATATATGATACTGGTTCGCTGGCAGGTATTATGAAAGGGTTTGCCTATTTGTCAGAAGCGAGAGTAGCGCAATACGAAAAACATGGTTCAGATTTAAAAATCTTGAAAGGGTTGATGAAAGAATATTGCAGTAAAGAGGCGTATGATTATTTCTTCAGATCATCGGAGGACGGAACTTATAGCGCTTATGTTAATTCCACAAATGTGAAAACGAGTAAACGTCGGGATATGAAGGGAAGAACGCAGGAAAATTTGTATAAGGCGGTTAGTAAACTGGTGAACCAAATGCCGCTTGAGGATGAAATGGTGCAGTATGTCAAAGCGGAGATAGAGAAAGAGACTTTTCTTCCAAAGCAGCTGACAGCATCAAACGGTGTGATTCCTAATCAGGTGCACTTGTCTGAATTGAAGAAGATTTTGGAAAATGCGCAAGGATATTTACCCTTTTTAAAGGATGTAGATGAGTCGGGGCTGACAGTTGCCGAGAGAATTATCAGATTGTTTTCCTTTCAGATACCGTACTATCTCGGGCCGTTAAGCGGGCATAGTGAGTCTGACGGCGGCAATGGATGGGTGGTGCGCAGGGAGCAGGGGCAGATCTTGCCCTGGAATTTGGAAGAAAAGGTAGACATCAAAAAAACGGCGGAAAAGTTTATTACAAAAATGGTAAGATGCTGTACCTATATGAATGGAGAATATGTGCTGCCAAAAGGCTCTTTATTATATGAAAAGTTCTGTGTCTTAAATGAGATTAATAATATACGGGTGTATGGGGAGAAAATTTCCGTAAAGGTTAAGCAGGACATTTATAATGATCTTTTTAAGCGGGGAAAGAAGGTGACACACAAGCAGATATATCAGTATCTTCTGGGAAGAGGAATGCTTGGGGAAGGTGAAATTGAGCAGCTTACGGGAATTGATAGTACGATTAACAGTTATCTGGCAACGTACGGTAAATTTATAAATATATTGGGCGAAGAACTGGATACGGATGCCGGTCGTAATATGGTGGAGGACATTGTGTTCTGGTGTACTGTTTATGGTGACGCCAAGAAATTTTTGCGGGAACAGATGGAGGAAAAGTATGGGACAAGGATTAACAAAGACCAGATTAAAAGGATTTTGGGATTAAAGTTTAAAGACTGGGGGAGATTATCAAAAACATTTTTGGAAATGCAGGGGTGCAGTAAGAGGACAGGAGAGATTCTTCCGCTGATCAGTATGTTATGGGAAACCAATGACAATCTGATGGAACTGCTGGCGAAAGATAATTATACTTACGGGGAAGAATTGGAAAAATATCAGGAAGGTTCATATAAGACATTGGCGGAAATCCGAATAGAGGATTTAGACGAGATGTATTTTTCTGCGCCTGTAAAAAGAATGGTATGGCAGACGCTTTCCGTTATCAAAGAGGTGGAAAAGATTATGGGCGGTGTGCCAGAACGCCTGTTTGTGGAGATGACAAGAGAAGAGGAAAAGGTGAAAAGCAGAAAGGCGTCAAGAAAGCAGCAATTTTTGGATTTGTATAAGAATATAAAGGATGAAGAACACGACTGGAAAAGTATAATCGCGGAAGCGGATGAAAAGGGGACACTAAGAAGTAAAAAAATGTTTTTGTACCTGACGCAAAAGGGCCGCTCAATGTATACAGGGAAACCGATAGATTTAGACGATCTTTTCAATGATAACATTTATGATATTGATCATATTTATCCGAGACACTTTGTGAAAGATGATAATCTGTCTAATAATCTGGTGTTAGTGGAAAAGGAATTAAACGCACATAAGAGTGACAGTTATCCCTTGGAACATGAGATCTACACTTCACAGCTTGCTATGTGGAAAGAACTTCATCGTCAGCATTTGATATCGGACGAAAAGCTGAAGCGTCTGACGGGAAGAAATCCTTTTAGTGACGAACAGAAAGCCGGTTTTATAGCAAGACAGCTGGTAGAGACGAGTCAAGGGGCGAAAGGAGTGACAGCCATATTGCAAAATGCCCTGCCAGATACGAAGATTGTTTATGCAAAAGCATCTAATGTATCAGAGTTCAGGAAGAGCAGAGGATTTTTAAAGACAAGAGCGGTAAATGATTTTCACCACGCACAGGATGCGTATCTCAATATTGTGGTGGGGAACGTATATTATGTGAAATTCACACAGAATCCTTTGCATTTTATACAGAGGGAGTATGCGAAGGATGGCAAAAAATACAGTTATAATTTGAGTAGAATGTTTGACTGGGATGTCATCAGGGGAAAAGAGACGGCATGGATTGCCGGGCAAGGCAAGCAGGAGAACGGAACCATAGTGACAGTCCGAAAAATGATGGAAAAAAATACGCCGCTGCTTACAAGATTAAGTTTTGAAGGGCATGGCGGAATTGCGGACCAGACGCTGTATAGTGCAAAGAAGGCTTCCGGCGTAGGATACATTCCTTTGAAAGAGAAAGATACACGGATGCATGACGTGACAAAGTATGGCGGCTTTAACAGCGTTTCCACAGCCTATTATATTCTGGTGGAACATGGGAAAGATGGTAAACGGATAAGGACATTGGAGACCGTTCCCGTATTATGGAAAGAAAGGATAGAAAAAAATCCTCATTTATTGCAGGAATATTGCGAGAAAGAGTTGGGATTAACCAACCCTTCTATTCGCATGAAAAAAATAAAAATGCAGTCATTGATTAAAAAAGATGGATATTATATGCATCTTTCAGGAAAAACAGGGAATCAGATTTATGTGAGGAATGCAATACCTGTCTGTCTGGAACAAAAGTGGCTGGACTATATAAAAGATTTAGAAAAAGGAGAGAAGGCAGAAAAAATTGCGATTAAGAAAAATGAAGAGTTATATGATATTTTGTGTGGTAAGCATAGTGAAGGAATCTTTAGAAGGAAACCGAATCCAATGGGAGAAAAATTAGGGAAAGGGAAACAAATGTTTGAAAAATTGACATGCTTGGAACAGGGGAAAGTTCTTCTGGAGATCTTGAATCTGACAAGGATTGGAGTGACATCGGCAAATCTGGCATTGATTGGCGGAGATACTGGAACTGGAGTTATGCGAATTAGTAAAAAAATCACAGGTGCGCAAGAATTTGTACTGGTGAATCAATCGGTTACGGGAGTGTATGAGAACCGTATTGATTTGCTGACTGTATGAGCTGGAGAACGGTAGTAGTGTCAAACAGCGCCAAGCTTGATTATCAGATGGGATATCTAGTGGTGCGCAGGGAAGAGACCGTAAGAGTACATATCAGCGAGATTTATATGCTTATCGTTGAATCAACGGCTGTCTCTTTGACGGCGGCATTACTATGCGAACTGACCAAAAAGAAAATTAAAGTGATTTTTTGTGATGAGAAAAGGAATCCGTCCTCCGAATTAGTTTCCTATTATGGGAGCCATGATACAAGCGTTAAAGTGCGGAATCAGATGGGATGGGGGAGTGAAATAAAAAGGACAGTCTGGACGGAAATAGTGACGGATAAAATTCGAAAACAGGCGGAGGTATTGACATCGTGGAAGAAAAAAGAAAGTGAGATGCTGTATCAATATATAGAAGAGATTGCGTATGGAGATACGACAAACAGGGAAGGACATGCTGCAAAAGTATATTTTAACGCTTTGTTTGGGATGGATTTTACAAGAACGGAGGATAACAGTATCAATGCGGCATTAAATTATGGATACGGTATTATTCTGTCTGCATTTAACAGGGAGATCGCAGCGAACGGGTATATCACACAAATAGGATTATTTCACGATAATATGTTCAATCCATTTAATCTGGGATCTGATCTGATGGAACCTTTCCGTCCGATCGTGGATCACAAAGTGAAAATGTTGGAACCACAGCAATTTGAGCATGCAGAAAAAATGGAGGTTCTTAGCATTCTGCAGCAGGAAGTTATTATTGCAGAGAGAAAGGAGTATGTCAACAATGCAATCAAGATTTATTGCAGGAGTGTATTTGATGCACTCCTGGATAACGATGTATCGTTGATTAAATTTTATAAAAGTGAGTTATAGATATATGAGAATTCTAGTTTTTTTCGATCTGCCGGTGCTTACAGAAAAAGAGCGGCGGGATTACAGACAATTTCGTAAGTTTTTGATTAGAAGCGGTTTTATGATGATGCAGGAATCCGTGTACTGTAAACTGGCACAGAATTCAACAGCAGCGGAGATCATTATTGATAATGTCAAAAAGAATAAACCAGGAGATGGATTAGTACAGATGCTAAAGGTGACAGAGAAACAGTTTGCCAAGATGGAGTATATTGTGGGTGAATCCTCTTCAGAGGTTTTGGACAGCGATGAAAGGCTGGTTGTTTTATGAGATTGGTATCCGCTAAATATGGTATTGACATGGAAATAAGGGAGAATATGGTGAACGTTTTAGTGGTAGAAGCGCCAGATATATTTTCCCGTGTGATAGAGGAATTGATGTGTCAGATAGAGGGGGAGCCGGGAACGTTTATACTATCAGAGCAGGATGTGATTAAAACAATCAGTAAAAATGCAGATATGATTGTAAATCCATTTAGGGTAGACTGCAATGAAAAGAGAATCCAACAAAAATTGTTTCAGGAATTGTCTGTTATTATGAATGAGTCGTTTGTTGAACGGACTGTATACTTGCAAGGGCAGATTATCTCATATTTGGAAGAATTGTTGCAAAAGGTTCCATATCCGCTGGATTTTGATGTAGAAGGAAGCATGCCAGGATTATTAAAGATGTGTCATGTTGAGGTTGTTAATCAGGGTGATACGCTGGTTGAAAAGATAGTAAATTATATGAAGGCGTTGAGGCAGTTCTGCGCAATTAAGGTTATCTTTGCTGTGAATTTAAAATTATATTTAACGCGGACTGAGTTGATGGAATTGTATAAATTTGCGTTTTATGAAAAGATGAGTCTGATATTATTGGAAAATTCAGAGAAAGGGAAATTGGAGGGTGAAAGTATTTGTATTTTAGATAAGGATATGTGTATAATTAATGTAGAGTGACTTACAATCTCAAACTTCCCACACTACTTCCGGGAATAAAGCCTTGATAAATGCCGGTTGGGA